>ERZ773146.1203-NODE-1203-length-18812-cov-6.805726_pt1 | contig 18812 bp, 12 predicted proteins | sample MGYA00580847_ERZ773146 | MGnify/ENA primary metagenome ERZ773146 (study PRJEB29015, sample SAMEA2737830) | human gut metagenome | biome: human gut; feature: human-associated habitat; material: faeces | place: China | collected 2012 ...
TATGCAGGCGCCGGTTTTTGTTATGCGGTTATGCCCTTGCGGGGGGATTAATACATGCCGCCCATGCCGCCCATGTCGGGTGCGGGGGCTGCGGGAGCTGCGGGCTGGGGCTTATCGGCCACCAGGGACTCGGTGGTCAGCACCATGCCGGAGACGCTGGCGGCGTTCTCCAGAGCGGAACGGGTGACCTTGGCGGGATCCACGATGCCGCTGGCGATCAGCCGTAATCTCGCCATCAGCCAGGCTCGCGGCACTTACCTGCAGTTTCTCGACAGCGATGACTGGATCACACCGGATGCGACAAAGCTGTTCGTGCGCGCCGCCACAGAACATGACTGCGATCTGGTGATCGCCGATTTCTACCGCGTCGTCGGAGAGCGTGTCTCGCACAAGGGCGATATTGAGGATGACGGTGTCCTCACACGCGAAGAGTTTGCTGCGCATATGATGGAGAATCCCGCTGATTTTTATTATGGCGTTCTCTGGAACAAGCTGTACCGGCGTGATCTTGTGGAAAAATATCATCTGCGCATGGATGTCTCGGTGAACTGGTGTGAGGACTTTTTGTTTAATCTGGAATATATTTTACATGCCAACGTCTTCTACGCCCTGCAGGCGCCGGTCTACTATTATGTCAAGACAAAAGGTTCCCTTGCAAGTCAGGGATTAAGCATCACAAAGACCGTCAAGATGAAATTCATGGTCTTTGAATATTACAATGAATTTTATAAGAATGTCTACGACGAAAAAGCATACGAAAAAAAGCGGCTGTCCGTCTACCGCTTTTTCCTGGATGCCGCCAGTGACGGCACTGTGCCGCCGACGCTTCTGCCGGGTGCAAAAAAGCTCGGCACAGAGCGCATCCCGGTCTGTCCTTCCGCAATCTCCGGAGAGGGTATCCTATCGGAGTTCTACCGGAGCCGCAAGCTTTTGGACCGCTGTCTGGAGGCGATCGCCCTGCGCAATGATCTGACGCTTGGCGAGCTGTCCCTCCTGCTGTCCTTAAGCCAGATGCATACATTTTGCAGCCGCACGGAACTTGCCGATTTTGCCGGATTATCCAAAAGCTCGCTCTCGCGCACCTTGCAAAAGCTTTCCGCCAAAGATTATATCCGCGTCATCAGTACCAGAAAATACCTGCACGTGGATCTGCTTCCGGCAGCGACCGCGCTCCTCCCGGAGCTCGCCACCGCACAAAACGATTTTGATGCGGCGCGCTTTGCCGGATTGAGCGAGGAAGAGCTCATCTGCTATGCGAAAGTGACGGAAAAGATCAAGGAAAATACCATGCGGGTGCTAGGCGTCTAGCGCCCGTCCGTGTTTTTTAGATACCGTAACAAAAAAGACAAGTACAAACTGCTTTTTTGTACCTGCCTTCTTCGATTAGAATGAAATTTTCCCGTTCCCTTACGCTCCGAGAATCTCCTTTAAGTCTGCCTCTGGTGTCGTGATCGGTGCAATATGGTAATGCTCCACCAGATATGCTAACACATTCGGGGAGATAAACGCCGGAAGTGTCGGTCCCAGCTTGATGTTCTGGTTGCCCAGATGCAGCAGCGTCAAAAGGATACAGACCGCCTTCTGCTCATACCAGGACAATACCATGGATAACGGCAGTTCATTGACCGAGCAGCCAAACGCCTCGGCAAGCGCCACCGCAACCTTGATCGCGCTGTACGCATCATTGCACTGTCCCATATCCATCAGGCGCGGCAGACCACTGATCTCCCCGAGATCCAGATCGTTAAAGCGGTATTTTCCGCATGCAAGCGTTAAGATCACACTGTCCTTCGGGGTCTGTTTTACAAATTCGGTATAGTAATTGCGTCCCGGTCTGGCACCGTCACAGCCGCCCACCAGGAAGAAATGACGGATTGCGCCGCTCTTTACCGCATCCACCACCTGATCCGCAACGGAGAGCACCGTGCCGTGTGCAAATCCGGTCATCACCTCTTTGCCGCCGTTGATGCCGGTGAACTCCGTATCTTCCTTGTAACCGCCGAGCTCTAACGCTTTCTCGATCACCGGCGTAAAGTCCTTGTCCGCACCGATATGCACCATCTGCGGATAAGAAACCACCTCTGTTGTGAATACACGGTCACGGTAGCTCTCCTTCACCGGCATCAAGCAGTTCGTTGTATACAGAATCGGCGCCGGAACCCCGTCGAACTCCTTCTGCTGATTCTGCCATGCCGTTCCAAAGTTTCCCTTTAAATGCGGATACTGCTTTAACAGCGGATACGCATGTGCCGGAAGCATCTCACCGTGCGTATAGACATTGATTCCCTTATCCTTCGTCTGCTCCAAAAGCAGTTTTAAATCGTAGAGATCGTGACCGGTGATGATGATAAACGGTCCCTTCTCCACGGTAAGCGGCACCTTTGTCGGCTTCGGATTGCCGAATGTCTCTGTGTTGGCGCGGTCTAAAAGCTCCATACACTTTAAATTCACCTCGCCGACTTCCAGAACCACCGGAAGCAGGTCTCCCATCTCCAGATCAAAGCCCAGGAACGAAAGCGCCTTATAGAAAAATGCATTGACCGTCTCATCCTCATAGCCGAGCACCGCCGCATGATAAGCGTAGGCAGCCATGCCCCGGATGCCAAATAAAATCAAAGACTTCAGGGAACGGATATCCTCATCCGCCTCCCAGATCTCCTTCATGTCGTAATCCGAGGTATTGCCGCACGGCGATGCGCAGGTGGCACAGTTCGGAACCACGCGTTCCTTCTCCGCATGAACCTTTGCGATCATCTCACGCAGTGTCTCATCATTAAAGTTGACATTCGTGATCGTTGTGAATAATCCTTCTATTAAAATATGTGTGGTGTCCTCGGTGTGTGGATTGTTGCCGCACGCCTTTGCAAGCCCGATCAACGCGCCGGTCAGTTCATCCTGCAGCGCTGCCGTCGCACTGCTTTTTCCACAGACGCCTGCATTCCCGGTGCAGCCGCTGCATCCCGCTGTCTGCTCACACTGAAAACAAAACATTTTATGTTCCATATTGATCTCTCCTTTGATTTCCTGATTGATTACCTACGCATTGTATGAAATCTCCGGAGATTTTTCTGTTGTTTTTCCAACGAAACAATTCTTTTCGCTTTTATTTTTCGCAGAGCTCCGACAGGGGATGAAACGTGTATCCCATTTCCTCCCATTTGGTCAGCAGTTCATCCAGAATCTCCCCGTTCGTCTTCGAGGTGCTGTGCAGCAGCACAATCGCCCCCGGATGAATTCTTCCCAGCAGCTTTTCAAACGCCTCCTCCTTCGTCGGCTGTGCATCGACATTCCAGTCCACATAGGCAAGACTCCAGAAAAAAGTGTGATAGCCGAGCTGTTTTGCCATCTCGAGATTCTTCGTGCTGTATTTTCCCTGCGGCGGTCTGTAATAGTTCGCCATCTTCTGCCCGGTCACCTCGGAAAAAAGCGCGGCGTTGTCGTCCATCTCTTTCTGGAACGCGGTAAGATCCGCGATCGACGACATATCAGGATGATGATAGGTATGGTTCCCCACCGTATGTCCCTCCGCCACCATCCGCTTGGCAATCTCCGGCGCGCTCTCCAGAAAATGTCCCACCACAAAGAAAGTGGCAGGCGCCTGGTGCTTTTTTAATGCATCGAGAATCGGCTCTGTATTCCCGTTCTCGTATCCGCAGTCGAAGGTCAGATAGAGCACCTTCCCGGACGGATCCCCGACATAGTGTGCATCGTACTGCGCCAACTCCGCAGAGGTTGCATTGCCGGTGGGCTGGGTTCCCTCCGCGCCAAAGCCGAGCCCCCAGTTGCCCGCCTCGTACGCGACCGCCGCCGTCTCTTTTGTCTGTCTGCTCCGCATCCCGGCGATCTCCCACCCGGTTAAAAACATCGCGGAAAATAAAAACGCAAGGCACAGGCCCTTTTTACAATTCTGCTGCATAACAAGATCCTGTCTGTTCTCTTGTTATCTATGTATATCGGAAACCGCCCTGTCCCATGACAGAATCAGCCGTTATTCTGATAGCCGCACTTCGGGCAGACGCCGCCGCCCTTATACTGGTAGCCGCAGCGGAAGCAGCAGATTGTATCGTGCTTCTCGCTCGCCAGATAGGTAAGCTTTCTGGACTCCGGCTTCTCCTGCAGATAATGAATAAAATCATCGAGTTCCCCGGCATAGTGCGGCAGCTCCTTCGTGCCAACCGCATAAGGGATCTTTAATTTGGTTCCGTTCTTCTGGTGCACGTAAAGTCCCTTATTGAGCAGTCCCGTAGACGCCGTGACAGACGCAATCGAGGCGACCGGGATTCCGTAGGAGGTAAATGCCGTGCTGTAGTAAAGATGCTCCGGCGTTAAAATCATCCCCTCTTTTCCAGACGCATCGCGCGCCACATCCACCACCAGAATCGGGTACTCAAACAGACCTCTGCCGGCCGCATAGGACGCCATGGCATATTCGATCACATCCGTCTCCTCCGGCGTCGCCTGCCCAAGCAGCACTTTCCTCGCCGGATAAAAATGATGTCTCGGATTCTCCCCGACACCGTTCTCCTCCAGTTCTTTTTTCAGCTTTCCCACCAGAAGCTCACACTCGTCCGCCTTGATTTTGGAGAGCCGCTTTTCGAGCGTCTTAAGCGCATCCGTCTTAAGCTCCGGGAGAAAATCTCCCTCCTTGATCTTCTGGTATGCCTCTATGCCCTCCTCAAAATTCATCTGCATCGGTGCCGGACAGATTGCTGCGATGGCATCCGCATCCAGCTCCCTGATCCGGTCGTTGACCTTCTCCAGATAGGGTGCCACAAGCCCCGGAAGAAAATCTCCCTCCCTAAGCCGCTCTGCAAGATCCACGTAGTCCTCCCTGCTCACTTTTCTCGCGCGCCGGATCATGTTGGAAAGTTCCTGCTTCTCCGCTGCCTCTCTCCCCGCCACAATCTTCTGTTCGTATGGTGTCAGATCCACTCCGTCGTAATCGTGCAGCCGGTCGACATAGAGCCGGTACTGCTTCCGGTCGAGATTCGCCGGCATCTTTGCCACCATCGCCGCCACTTCGCGCTCCGCCTGGCTCTGTTTGAGCTGCTGCAGCTTCTCCCGCAGCGGATGCTTCTGTTCTTCCGGAAGATCCGCAGCTTCCACTTCCTCCAATACCCGTTTGGTCAGCGTGTAGTTCTTCCCCTCACAGGCATCCGCTTTTTCCTGAAGTTCCCGGACACGCCCCTCATAAATCCGGTCCTGTACCTTCTTTATATATGGCTTCTTCTCGTCCTCCGTCAGCTTGCGCTCTCCTTCCAGCTGCCGCTTTAACTCCTGCAGCTGCCGGTCGGAATAGCGGTCCATGACCGCCAGACGCGCCTCATAGTGCTCCTGCACGCCTTTCCGTTCTTCCGGTGTGACAATGACGCCGTCCACGGTCATTCCTCCCTCCGGCGTCTGCGTTGCCGCATGGATGTCTTTTCCGCCTGTCCGCTCCTTAGCGGCGGGCCTGCCCGCTCCATCCGCGTCCGGACGCAGGCTGCTTCCTGCCTCCGCCGCTCTGCGGTCTGCTCCATGCATTTCTGCCTCCGCCGCTCTGTGGTCTGCTCTGCGCGTTTCCGTCTCTGCAGCCATGCCGCGTCCGCGGTCTGCCGGTCGTCCACTCCCTACGCTGTCTGTCTCCTTCCGCCCCGCTGACTGCTTCGCCGTCTCTTTCGGTGTCCGCGTTCCAGACTGCTTATCCGGTTCTTCCGCTGCCTGTTCCCGCTGCGGCAAAGAGCGTCCCTCGTCGTGCCGCTCTCTCTCCCGGCTGTGCACTTTTGCCTCGTATTTTTCCACGGATTCTTCCGGATAAAAGCCCTCCTCCATCCGCGCGGACAGCTTTTTCACCTCAAGATCCGACAATTCCGGCAGTGCGTTGCAGAGATCCTCCAGGGATTCCTCCCCGTCCTCCTCCATATCCGGTCGTCTTCCGTCGGCATAGACATTCGTGTGATAGTTGGACACCCGGTCGGCATTTCTCCCCAAAAGCTCCAGATAATCGTCATACGCCGCGTCGTCCGTCGCAAAATCCAGCGTGTAAATATCGCCCTCCGAGAACAATCTGCCGGGACGCGGCGTGTAAAACCGCCTGCAGGCATTGCAGGTCGCGGCTCTCGCCAGCAGCACGCCGCCCTCCTCCGTCTCGATCTTAAATTCCTTTCCAGCCGGATAGACCGCCATATGCAGCTTGCCGCAGCATGCCGGGCAGAGATACCCCACGAGGTAAAAATTATTCCCGATCCGGCTCTTTCTCCGCTCGCTCACCGTGATGTCCGCCCGGGCGAACTCCGCCTGAGCGCGTTTCCAGACGACCTTGTGCCAGAGTCCGCCCTCGTTCGTTTCCTCATCCTCCGGCTGTGCCTGCTCCTCTTCCTGCGCCGTCTGGATAACATCCTCATAGGTGATCCGCATTCCGCTCCGGTAGAAACGCAGATAGGACGGCGTGTACTCCGGTTCGACCTGCATCTCCTTCATAATGTCCGTAAACAGCGTATTTAACTGTTCAAAACTTTTGTCTACGCGGACGCCCTTGATCGTCCCCCATTTTCCGAATGCATATAAAATCAGGTTGATGGCATTCTGCACCCGCATGTTCGTGCCGACCTCACCGATCTCGTCCTCTTTTACCGGTATGTCGATGATGTTCGTCGCCACATTGCGCGTGTCAAAATGGAAAAACAGGGAACGCACCTCCCCCTGTAAAATCATGTAATTGTCAATCACTACAAATATGCCGTTCCATTTGACCGGAACTTTCATCGCCTCAATCAGGCGTTCAAATGTCTGGTGCAATTCCGTATTTGCTCTCAACAGTATCCGACGCTGACAGTAAATTATACGGGCGTTTTTCATGACAGATTCCTTGTTATCGATGAAACGATAGCATATCATATTGGGGCATCGTTGAAAGATGCTGGTAAAAAATGTTTTGGGATAACCAAAATAGAAGATATCAGAATTGCAGCAGATATACTCCATCGTTTAGAAATTGAAACAGAAGAAGCGGATAGCTAATTATAATGATGAAAAGGCTCGTGTTTGTAAGAAACGCGAGCCGAATGTATTTATTTTCGTTTCCCCAGCTCCCAGAATGCGACTGCGCTTGCAGCGGCAACATTTAAGGAATCTACTCCGTGGAACATCGGGATACAGACGGTGTCATCGCAGTTGTTGATGGTTTCATCCAACAGTCCTTCCCCCTCGGAGCCGAGGATGACAGCGAGCTTTTGTTTGGAAGAAAGCTTTGGATCATCAATCGAAACAGAATCACGGCGAAGCGCCATCGAAACGGTGTGGAAGCCGTGATTTTTTAATTCGGAAATCCCCGGAAGCGGCCAGCTGCTGTCCAGAAAGGTCCACGGAATCTGGAAAACGGTTCCCATGCTGACGCGGATCGCGCGCCGGTAAAGCGGATTGGAGCAATCAGAGGTCAGCAGCACGCCGTCCATGCCGAGAGCGGCAGCGGAGCGGAAAATCGCGCCGATGTTGGTCGGATTCATAATATTTTCCAGAATAACAAGACGGCTGGAAGTCCGGCAGAGCGCCTCGACAGAGGGGAGCTTCGGACGTCTCATGGCGCAGAGCATACCGCGGGTCAGGGCAAAGCCTGTCAGTTGTGTGAGCACCTCAAACGGGGCGGAAAAAAACGGGATGTCCGGGCAGCGTTCCAGAAACGGAAGCGCCTGATTTTCCAGATGTCTGTCCTCTGTCAGAAAAGAGACCGGCTCACAGCCGGCGTCCAGCGCCCGTTCGATGACCTTTGGGCTTTCGGCAATAAAAATTCCATTCTGTGGGTCGCAGCGGTTTAACAGCTGATTTTCGGAAAGGCGGGCATAGATGTCCAGCTGCGGGTCAAGAAAATCAGTGATCGGTAGGATGGTCGGCATATGTTTTACATTCTCCAGCTTCTTTGAGCGCCCGGTTCCATTTGCGGAGGGTATCGGGGTCAATTTTACAGATTTCTCTGTCGTAGGTATAAATTCCGTTTGTTTCCTCTTCAATATCGGAAAGCTGTGTATACACGGTCGCGCCGATTCCTTTTTTGACAGCGGGCAGAATCGTCTGCCGGATCAGGTCGATATAGCCGTAGGTCAGCGCACCGGTGGAGTTGAATTTTTTGTAGCCGTATACTTTTTTGCAGCAGCTGTGTCCCGGAATCGAAAGGGAATATCCTCCGAATTCGGTCAGCGCCGCCGCGCGTTTGCTTTCCGGTTTGAATTTTAATTTCAGAAAATAATAATGCAGGCTCAAAATATCGCCGCCCTTCTGGTCAAACCAGCCGCTTGCGTGATCGATCAGCCGGGAGGAATCCAGCGTGCGGATTTGTTCGCATGCCGCGAGCGCGTCGAACTGCCCCCAGCCTTCATTAAACGGAACCCAGACGACGATGCTGGGATGGTTGTATAAAAAGGCGATGGTTTCTGTGATTTCGCGCCGGAATTCGTCTTTTCCCTCGGGATCGAGCCGGGAGAGCAGGCCGGCATGCTTTTCATCGTCGGAAAAAGAAATATGGTTCCAGTTCATCAAAGTCGCCAGATAGGTGACGAACCAGTGTTTATAGGGGGAACCGCCGTTTACCATGTCCTGCCAGACGAGCATGCCCAGCTGGTCGCAGTGGTAGTAAAAACGCTCGGGCTCGATTTTGGCGTGCTTGCGCAGCATGTTGAAGCCGAGCTCTTTCATCCGCGAAATATCGGCGATCAACGCCTCGTCCGTCGGTGGGGTGTAGAGACTTTCCGGCCAGTAGCCCTGATCCAGTACCCCCGCCTGAAAATACGGTTTATTGTTTAAGAAAAAGCGCTGTGTGCCGTCCGGCGCGGTCTGGATATCGCATTTTCGCATCGCAAAATAGCTGGATACGCGGTCGGCACCGCTTTTTAGGCTGACGAGATATAAAAACGGGTCTTCCGGTGTCCAGGGATGGAAATCGGGCAGAGAAACGATCAGCTCGGAGTTGGTCATACCGTTTATGCAGACCGGCTCCATGTCCTTGCCGGAGATCACGCATTCGACCGGGGCGGAATGCTGTGTCAGCACTTTTAAGTGGACGAGTCCCTGGTCATAGTCGGTGTGATAAAAAATCTGTTCGATATAATTGACTGGAACAATTTCCATCCAGACCGTCTGCCACAGGCCGCTCTGCGCCGTATAAAACATGCCGCCGGGCTTTAAGGACTGCTTGCCGCGCGCATGCCAGGACGTGTTGCTTTCATCCTGAATCCGGACGATCAGTTCGTTATCGCCCTCCTGGAGATAATCCGTGATATCTGCAGAAAAAGGCAGATAGCCGCCGCAGTGACGCACTGCAGAAATCCGATTGACAAAGACCTCCGCCGTCTGGTCTGCAGCGCCGAAATGGAGCAGGATGCGCTTATCCTGTTGCGGTTTTGCGAGGGGGATGGTGCGGCGGTACCAGAGATATTCGCCGGGCTTTAGCTGTCTGGAAACGCCCGAAAGCTGACATTCCGGGGAAAACGGAACCAGAATGCTCAAATCGAAGGAAAGCGGGATTTCTGGTGTTTTGGAAAAGGTGCATTCCCAACGCCCGTTTAAATTCAAATAAGAAGTACGAACCAGCGACGGTCGCGGATATTCCGGGAGAACGTTATGTTCATCGACCTGCCGACTGAATTTTGTCTGAAGCTGTATCATAATGCCTCTCATTCTGTCCTGCAGCAGTGACAATCCCATGCAGGGCAATCCTTGCGGAGTGGTTTTTTATATCTATGATGCCGGATGGATCCGTGGGCAACAGGGCAAAAGCCCCTGATCTTGAGACCTGTAGATTGTTCTGTGCTGCGCACTCTCACAATCCTGCATCATCCTATATCAGTATATAGGAATGCAAAATTTTTGACAAGAATCGACCCGAAAAATGTATCGCGGTTCGCGTGTCTCTTTTCGCAGGAAAGCTGAGCTGCGAATCAGCGGAAGGTATCGTAAAAAACAAATATTTTAACGCACAGAACATCTGTTTGTCAATCAGTTTGTAACTGGATGACAGAGGTAAAAATCTGGAATAAAATGATAACAGAGTAAAAAACAGGCTGCCGCAATCCCACTGGTGTAAGGCGATGGGGAGTTCACAATGCAGACAGGGGCGATGATGATGAAGAGCAGGATGACGGTAACAGAGGCGCTGAAGGAGCGCGAACTTTTAAAGAAGCGGATCACGAAGAAGATCGGACAGCTGGGAAGGGAGGCAGGCACGGACGGCGCTTTTGCAGAACGGAGAAGCGCGCGGTTCGACGCGTCCAAGACAGGCAGAAAGCCGGCACAGTCAGCGATGTCTGGCAGCATAGGACATGGTGCAGTATCTGACGGGACAAGTGCGCATTGCGGTGCGCACCTCGATGCCGCCCTGCAGCAGATCCAGGACCTGATCCTCCGGTATGATTCGATCTGCAGCGCGGTCGCCAGATCGAACGGGGAGACATGGCTGGATACCTCGCGCGGCTATATGACCGTCTCGGAGGCAGTCGCTCTGCGCAGCCGCCTGAACGATAAAGAGACAGCAGACACTGCATTTGAACAGCTGTTGACGAATCATCTGGAAAGCATTTTGAAAAAACAAAAGGTGTTTTCCAAGCACGGACAGAATCCGTCTGGACGCCGCCCGGCACTGAAAGGAAATGTAGTGATTTTACAGAATCCGTCTGCAGGAAGAGGCAGCGCCGGGCAGGAGAAAGGCAGCCGTGCCAACGCTGGACAGCTCAAGCCGCCGCAGCCTATCCTTTCTGCACAGGAGCTGTCGAAGCTCCGCAGTCTGACAGAAAGGATTCAGGAGAGCAGGGAAGAATTATTTCTGGAGCTGGACACGAAGCTTGCGCTGTCAAATGCTGCGACCTGGATTGAAGTGTAGCAGCAGGTCTGAATCCGCCGAGCCTGTTTGGAGGTGGATGCAAGACTTTGAAATCCTCCTCAATAGGACAGAATGATACGTATAACAAAACGGATTGCTCAGACCCTCCGTACGAAATTCCCAAAACGGACCCCAGACACACTACCCTCCCCGGTAGTTGTGCTCCAAGCAAACAGAATTTAGTCTGGTAGAAAAGATAGAAAGATAGTTTAAATTTTGATTGATGATACAGACCTGCCGGAGTTGCCGGACGGGTTGAAATCCATGAGAACGGTCAGCGCTGTCCGGGCGCGGGAATTCCGCATGGCTGTGCGGCGGGTCTTTTCCAGTAAGCTGTAACGAATCTTTGGGTGCGAGTCCGTACAATGGGACACGCAATGGGGTAGAATAAATAGAAAATAACAAGTAACTGTTCCGCAGGTCTGCGCATTTACTGCGCTGACCGTAAGAAAACTTAGACGAGAAGGCAAAACAGAGAAGATGGAGAGACAGCAAGGAGGCAGAAATGGGATATCCGCTTATTGACGTGTTACGGACAGGACAGAGGTTAAAAGAAGCCTGTATTAAGAAAAATATCGAGGCAAAAGAAATCAAACAATTTTTGGGACTGGCGGCGATGCAGTCTATCTATAACTGGTTTCAGGGCAAGGCATTGCCATCGCTGGACAATTTTTATGCGCTGAGCAGTTATCTCGGAACAGAATTGGATTCCCTGATCGTGCCGCAGGGACGTCATCAGGAGCATGAGATATTGGAAGACGCCTCCTTTTTCAGACGGCAGGCAGTTTATTTTGGTTTTTTGCTGGAAGCAGAAGCGCAGAGCAGTTCATAAAATCGTAAGGGACGAGTGAACTGTAATACCAAATTTTCCGGAAATCCCGCGGCGTATGTTGTAGGAGAGAAAGTTCCTTGCTATAATAAAAGGATGAGGTTGGCGAGATCACAATGCAGTCAGGCTGCATCGCAGCCATAGGCAGGGGCAGCAGGAACGGACCGCAGACAGCGGGAGCGGAGGCTTACAGCATGATCACACGGGAACAGATTCGAAAGCTGGCAGGGTATTCCTATTCCAGAGGGGTAGATATCTGGCGGCAGGGCAAGATCAGGCGCTTTCAGATAAAAACTACGAAAAAGGGTAGGCAGATTCAGGCGGACGTCAAAGGGAGCGGGAGAAATCTTTATGACGTGAGGATCCTGCTGGATGAGGAAGAAGACAGCGTGCAGGAGGCATGGTGCGATTGTCCTGCATTTTATTCCTATGAGGGTCTGTGCAAGCATTGTACGGCGGTGCTTTTATATTATCTGGAAAATCCGGACCGGGTGGAAGAAGAGCATATGAGTCTGTCGGAGTTCCTGAAACAGCGTGGGCTGGAAGGCATCCAGAAAGAAATCGGTGAAGCAACGGACGGGATAAAGATTCAGGAAAATCTCAGGTCCCCGGGAAATACTACAGCCTCAAGAAGCGATAGCATGCTTCTTGCCGGTGTTCCGAAGCGGAAGACGACCAGACAGTTAAAAGAGCTTCTGCAGAAACAGACTGCCCGGCATATGCTTCCGGTTCTGCAGGAAGAAAGCTTTGGGAAGGTGCGTCTGGAGCCGATTCTTATTTGTGATACGCGTGAATGCCGGGCGGAATTTCGGATCGGGATCGGCAGGATGTATATTGTAAAGGATATTTTTTCCATGATCCGCGCCCTTCGGGAGCAAAGCAGCTATTCCTATGGAAAAAGTCTGGAATTTGTTCATATAAAAGGAAGCTTTACCGAAGAATCGCGACCGCTTGTGGAATTTCTGGAGCAGTGGGTTGGCCGTTATGAAAAGGCGTATCTGCAGACGAGCGGTTATTCCTATCTGTATCGGGCAGCGCTCCCGAAAGCTCGGACGATCGTGCTGGATGGCTGGGGACTGGATGGATTTCTGGATGCGATGGGAAACCGGGTATTTTATGTACAGCTGGATGGAACGGAGAGCCGTTGGCATGTCACGGACGCAGCACTGGAACGCAGATTGCAGCTGACGGGAACGGAAGGTGGTGCAGAGCTTTCCCTGGAAAATGTGTTCGGATATGCCTGTGAACGGGATCAGGTGTATTTTAAGGACGGACTGATTTATCGGGTTTCCAATGAAGGGCTGGGAGAAGTGACCGAGTTTTTGGACTGTATGAAAAAGCTCCCGAACCGGACGGCTTTTTTGCAGGAAGAGGATTTGCCGGCATTTTTCAGACAGTTGATGCCGATATTAAAAGAACATTTTCAATGCGAGATCAAAGGAGTCGGGGAAAAGCAAACGGAATTGTCGGCAGTAAAATTCCAGTTTTATCTGGATATGCCACAGGAGAAACTGGTCAGCTGTCGTGTAATCGCCTGCTATGGAGAACGAGAGTATAGTGTATACGATCTGACAGAGGATATTGACAGGCGGGATCTTGTCAGTGAGTCGGAAGCAGCGCGGATTTTAAGCTCCTATTGCAATACTTATGATGATCTGAAAAAAGAAATGATTATTTATCAGGACGACGAATTGTTTTATCGTCTCCTGACAGAAGGAATCGTGCAGCTTTCTGCAATCGGTGAGGTGTATGTTTCCGATGCGCTGAAAAAAGTGCGGGTTCTGCCGTCGCCCGGCGTATCCGTTGGAATTTCCATGGGCGGCGACTTGTTGGAGCTGACAGTGTCTTCTCAGGATATGCCGAGGGAAGAGCTGATGGAAATTTTGTCCCGTTATGATCGGAAACGAAAATTCTACCGGCTCAAGAACGGCGACTTTGTAAATATGGAAGAAAATGGTCTGGAATCCCTGCAGGAGGTGCGCCAGGCGCTGCAGCTGACAGATAAGCAGCTGATGCAGGACAAAATCGAGGTTCCGGCGTACCGGATGCTGTATCTGGATGAGGCGCTGCAGGAAAACGCCATGATGGAAGTAATTCGGGATGTATCTTTCGCAAGTCGGATCGAGAAGCTGCAGAATCCGGATTTCGAAAAGGAATATGTGCCGGACTCCTTAAAAGGAATTTTACGGGAATATCAGAAAACCGGCGCCGCGTGGATTGGAATGCTTTACAGCAACCGGTTCGGCGGAATTCTGGCGGACGATATGGGGCTTGGAAAAACGCTGCAGGTCATCAGCTTCCTATTAGTAGAGCACACCGGATGCAGCCTGATCGTCTGCCCGGCGTCACTTGTTTATAACTGGAAGCATGAGCTGGAACGGTTTGCGCCTTCGCTGAAAGCGGATATGGTAACGGGAAATGTTCAGCAGCGCAAGGAAGTTCTGGATCGTTGGAAAGAAGTGGATGTATTGATTACGTCCTATGATCTGCTCCGTCGGGATATCACAGACTATCAGGAGCTTCATTTTTTCTGCGAGGTGATCGATGAAGCGCAGTATATCAAAAATCACGGAACGCAGGCGGCGAGGGCAGTCAAGCAGGTTCAGACCGGATTCCGGCTTGCGCTGACGGGTACACCGATAGAGAACCGGCTGAGTGAACTGTGGAGCATTTTTGATTATCTCATGCCCGGGTATTTGTACAGCTATCAGCGGTTTCGGACAGAGCTGGAACAGCCGATTGTCCAGCATAAGGACGAAGACGCTGCGAAGCGGCTGCAGCGGCTGATCCGTCCATTCGTCCTGCGGCGCCTGAAAAAAGAAGTGCTGCAGGATTTGCCGGACAAGCTGGAGGAAAACCTGTATGCCGATATGGATGGGGAGCAGCAGGAGCTGTATGATGCCCATGTCAGACGTATGAAGCTGATGCTGGAGGAAAAATCCGACGAGGAAATCCGGACGGATAAGATCGAAATTCTGGCAGAACTGACGCGCCTTAGACAGCTTTGCTGCGATCCGGCGCTTTTGTATGATAATTATAAAGGAGGATCTGCAAAGACAGAGCTTGTGCGTGGGCTGATCCGAAACGCAGTGGAAAACGGGCACAAGGTACTCCTGTTTTCTCAGTTTACAACGATGCTGGAGCGCCTATACCGGATTTTGGAGGAGGAAAAGATTGCAAGCCACATGCTGACCGGCGCGACTCCGAAAGAAAAAAGAATCGAAATGGTGGAGTCGTTTGCGCACGATGAAGTTCCGGTATTCTGTATTTCCCTGAAAGCGGGAGGAACCGGGTTGAATCTCACGGCGGCAGACGTGGTGATCCATTTCGATCCGTGGTGGAACAGCGCAGTACAGAATCAGGCGACGGACCGTGCACACCGGATCGGGCAGAAAAATGTGGTCAATGTTTACCGAATTCTTGCCAAAGGGACGATTGAAGAGAAAATCGTGGAGCTGCAGGAACGCAAGCTGCAGCTTTCAGACAGAATCCTCGGAGGGGAGAGCCTGCAGGCGCAGGGTCTGACCCGCGAGGAACTGTTGGAACTGCTGCGGTGAGTGCTGTCAAATTCAGGATACGGCTCTCTGGCAGGCGTGCAGCAGATGCTCGTGCTCATATTTTTCCTTGGTTGCCATACCGCCGCGGATATGGCGCTCGGATTTGTTGATATCGAGTACCTTTCGGGCTTCTTTTGCCAGAGCCGGATTGACCTGCATCAGACGTTCCGTGATATCTTTATGTACAGTGGATTTGCTGATTCCAAACTGACGGGCAGCTTGTCGGACGGTCGCGTTGGATTCGATAATATAGCCGGCTACCGCCATGGCACGTTCTTCAATATATTCTTTCATAAAATCCCCTAAAGAACATTTTTTACAAGATATTACGGGGACAGGAAAAATATGCTATACTCAGCGTAAGGGAAAATACCAGACAAATGAGAAATAAAAAACCGCATATTTTGCGGGATGGAGGGGAAAATGCTTTATTCGGGGAAGGATCTGCGGAAACTGATTATACCGCTGATCATTGAACAGATTCTTGCAATTGCTGTTGGAATGGCGGATACGATTATGGTTTCTGCGGCGGGAGAAGCGGCGGTTTCAGGCGTTTCACTGGTAGACACGGTCAACATTTTGCTGATCAATGTGTTCTCTGCTCTGGCAACCGGCGGTGCAGTCGTTTCAGGACATTTCCTTGGGAAAAAGAAAAGAGAGGACGCATGTAAGTCGGCATGGCAGATCTTATTGTTCGCCACACTGCTCGCGTGCGTTATTTCCGTTATTTTTATAACGGCACATGATCCGCTGCTGCGTCTGATGTTCGGTAAAATCGAGGATGACGTTATGAAGGCGAGCAAGACCTATCTGATTATCACGACGTATTCGTTTGTTGCACTTGCCATATATAATTCCTGTGCGGCGTTGTTTCGGGCGATGAACGAATCAAAGGTGACGATGTGGGTATCCTTGCTGATGAATGTAATCAATGTGGTCGGCAATGCGATCTGCATTTATGGTTTGCACATGGGTGTAGCAGGCGTTGCGATCCCGACTACCATTTCCAGATATGTAGCGGCAGTTGTGATTTTTTTGTTGATGTTCCAAACCAAAAAAGAAATCAACCTCTGCGGGCAGATTACCTGGAAGTTTAATGGCAGTCTGATTAAGAAGATCCTGTATATCGCGATTCCAAACGGTCTGGAAAATAGCATGTTCCAGCTGGGTAAAATTCTCGTTATGAGTGCAGTCGCAACAATGGGGACTTCTGCGATCGCTGCAAATGCGGTTACGGGCACAATTGCGAACTGGAATAACCTGCCGGGCTTTGCCATCAACCTTGCGATCGTATCGGTAGTCAGCGTATGCGTTGGCGCAGGAAGATATGACCAGGCGCGTTATTATACCAGACGTCTTTGCAGGGATGCGATGATCGGGATCGGCTGTCTGTCGATCATTCTTTACCTGTCAGCTCCGATACTGGTAACCTTTTTCAATCTCGGACCGGATGCAGCTCAGCTGACGATTCAGATTGTACGGATCCATGCGGTTGCAAGTGCATTTCTTTGGATGCCGGCGTTTGGCGTTCCGAATACACTGAGGGCAGCAGGCGATGTAGTCTGGCCGATGAGTGTTGCTATTTTTTCCATGTGGGTATTTCGAGTCGTGCTAGCATACGTATTCACTTATGTTTGTCACTTTGGCCTGGTTTCCATTTGGGTGGCGATGTTTATCGACTGGGTTGTGCGGGAAATCTTCTATGTGCTCCGATATAAGGGACATAAGTGGGAGCATTTTGCGCAAAAAAGTTAAAATAAGTGAAATAAGGTTATCGAATTGCACCGATTTTAGATGGTGAATGATTCATCAGTGCGATGGTCGATCTTTTTCGTAAATCAGAAAAGGAAACGACATGGAAAACCTTTGACAGAACAGGGGATTCCAACTATAATTGTTCATTATGATGATATCAGGCCAGTGGTCATGGAGTGCGGGTACACTTTTTCAGACTGTTGGCCCTGTTGTTTCAAAATTAACTCGAGGAGGAGACGAATGGATCGGGAACTTGTTATTGTTCTTGACTTTGGCGGACAGTACAATCAGCTGATTGCCAGAAGAGTCAGAGAATGTAATGTATATTGTGAAGTGCATCCTTATACGCTCAGTCTGGATAAGATCCGGGAAATGAACCCTAAGGGTATCATCTTTACAGGTGGTCCAAACAGTGTATACGGAGAGGATTCCCCCAGATGCCCGAAAGAGATATTCGAAATGGGCATCCCGATTCTGGGAATCTGCTATGGTTCGCAGCTCATGTCCTATATGCTGGGCGGCAGCGTTAAAACTGCACCTGTCAGCGAATATGGTAAGACTGAGGTTGCAGTGGATACAGAATCTGCATTATTTAAAAATGTATCCCCCAGCACGATCTGTTGGATGAGTCATACCGATTATATTGAAAAAGCACCGGAGAAATTCAAAATTACAGCCCATACACCAGTGTGTCCGGTTGCAGGAATGGAAAATGCAGAGAAGAAGCTGTATGCAGTACAGTTCCATCCGGAGGTTATGCATACTCAGGAAGGCACTAAGATGCTTTCCAATTTCGTATATGATATCTGTGGATGCACAGGTGACTGGAAGATGGATTCTTTCGTGGAGACAACGATCCGCCAGATCCGTGAAAAGGTTGGAGACGGCAAGGTACTGTGTGCACTTTCCGGCGGTGTGGATTCTTCTGTTGCAGCAGTTCTGCTGTCCAAGGCGGTCGGCAAGCAGCTGACCTGTGTATTTGTAGATCATGGCCTGCTTCGTAAAAACGAAGGAGATGAAGTAGAAGCTGTATTCGGCCCGGACGGTCAGTACGACTTAAACTTTATCCGCGTAAACGCACAGGAACGTTTCTATTCCAAACTGGCGGGTGTTTCTGATCCTGAAAAGAAACGTAAGATTATTGGAGAAGAATTTATCCGAGTATTCGAAGAAGAAGCAAAGAAAATCGGTGCTGTGGATTTCCTCGTACAGGGAACGATTTATCCGGACGTAATCGAGAGTGGTCTCGGTAAATCTGCTGTGATCAAGTCTCATCATAACGTAGGCGGTCTTCCGGACTGCGTTGATTTCAAGGAAATCATCGAGCCGCTGCGTCTTCTGTTTAAAGATGAGGTTCGTCGTGCCGGTCTGGAACTTGGCATTCCCGAATACCTCGTATACCGTCAGCCGTTCCCCGGCCCTGGTCTGGGTGTTCGTATTGTAGGCGAAGTGACTCCGGAGAAAGTTCGTATCGTTCAGGATGCAGACGCTATCTACCGCGAAGAGCTTGCCAAAGCAGGCTGCGACAAAGGACTGGGACAGTTCTTTGCAGCGCTGACCAACATGCGTTCTGTTGGTGTTATGGGTGATGAAAGAACCTACGATTATGCAGTTGCTCTGCGCGCAGTCATTACATCTGATTTTATGACCGCAGAAGCTGCAGAAATCCCGTTTGACGTGCTGTTCAAAGTTATGACCCGCGTCATCAATGAGGTGAAAGGCGTCAACCGCGTACTCTACGATTTGACGAGTAAGCCGCCTGGGACGATTGAGTTTGAATAAATCGAGTTGCTTAAAAAAGCCAGTGTTTATGCGGGTTTCAGCG
>ERZ773146.1208-NODE-1208-length-18745-cov-7.091172_pt1 | contig 18745 bp, 17 predicted proteins | sample MGYA00580847_ERZ773146 | MGnify/ENA primary metagenome ERZ773146 (study PRJEB29015, sample SAMEA2737830) | human gut metagenome | biome: human gut; feature: human-associated habitat; material: faeces | place: China | collected 2012 ...
ATGAAAGGTGAAGTATCCCTGTATGGATTCAACCGAAGCGAAAGCAAAAGGACATGCTCTCGATGTAATTGACGCTGTTCTCCTTCCGGGAGAAAAAGACCGCATTATGGATATCATTGATGATGTTAATGGTTTCAACAATGAAGAACTGAAGGCTGAAACTGCAAAAAACTGATTATGGCCGGTGGGAAGTCAACATTGCTCCACCACATATTTCAACGCCAAGGTTTATTGCCAAGTGAAGTAATGAGTCTGCCCTCTGGAGAGAGGGCTTTTCTTTTTGCTTCAACCAGGCTATGGATCGAGGCGAATACGAAAAAGGGGTGACGTGGTAAATGGGAGAAACAATTAGAATTGAGATTCCTGTATCTGTGAATGATAATACAGACCCTGGCCTATCAAATATCACGAATAAGATGAACACCCTGGCCACTGCCGCCCAGAAGGTAAACCGGATCATGTCATCTGGATTCAAAACCAGAGGGATTGAACGAACAGCAGAGAGGGTAGATCGAACGCTTGGGCGTGAGCACTCCATTGAAGTTTCGGCAGATGACAATGCCACTCCTGTTCTTTCGAGAGTCGAAGATGCAGCTGAAAGAGTAGGAGGAATATCGGCTGATATTGAGATAGGAGCAAACGACAATGCTACTGCTGAAATATCTGGTGTCGAGGATGCAGCAGCAACCCTTGACGGAACAAGTGCTGATGTAGAACTGGGGGCAGATGATAATGCCACCGGGGTGGTAAATAGTGTTGGAGATTCACTGTCTGTTCTAAACGGAAATGAAGCAGTAGTAGAGCTTACTGCGGACGACAATGCTACGATGCAGATTATGGATGTGGAGGATGCTTTAGCCGCCTTGAATGGTGAAGTGGCTGTGGCCTCAGTGGAAGCTGACGATACAGCCACGCAGATAATCCGAAGCGCTGAAGATGCAGTGGCCACATTCGATGGAACTTCCGGGACAGCGGAACTGGGTGCAGACGATAATGCAAGTCCGATCATTGATGATGTGATGGATAAAGCATCGGCCTGGGACGGAAGCGTATTTACGGCAACTATGAGTATAGTTGATGCCGCTACTGCTCCGATGGGAGCGGTTTTAAATGCTGCAAAGAATCCAATAGCACAGGGCGCAACATTCCTTGGAGTGAGCGCAGGACTGGCTGATACCGTGAATACATACAAAGGGTTTGAGAGTATGATGTCGCAGGTCCAGGCTATATCTGGTGCTACAGGAAAAGAATTTGATGATCTGACCGCAAAAGCGCAGGAAATGGGTGCAACGACCAAGTTCACGGCGACAGAAGCAGCTCAGGCGTTTAATTACATGGCTATGGCAGGCTGGAAACCAGAACAAATGACCGCTGGTATATCCGGTATTATGAGCCTGGCAGCAGCTTCCGGAGAAGATCTGGCAAGTACCTCGGATATTGTAACAGATGCACTGACAGCTTTTGGGCTGAAAGCAAAAGATGCCGGTCATTTCTCAGATGTCCTTGCAAAGGCATCCGCTAGTTCAAATACAAACGTAGGCATGCTGGGCGAATCATTTAAATATGTTGCGCCGGTAGCAGGAGCTATGAAATATAGTGTCGAGGACACTTCGTTGGCGTTAGGACTCATGGCAAATAGTTCCATTAAGGGAAGTATGGCTGGTACGGCTTTAAAGACTTCTTTGGCAAATATGGCAGCGCCAACTAACAGCATGGCAGAGGCTATGGACAAATATGGCATTAGCCTGACCGACAGCTCTGGAAACATGAAAACGCTGAAAGGCGTCATGGATAATTTGCGAAGCAGTTTAGGAGGTCTTTCTGAGACTGAACAGACAGCGGCGGCATCCACCATTTTCGGAAAAGAAGCTATGAGCGGTATGCTTGCTATCATCAATGCTTCAGAACAGGATTATAACGATCTTTCCAACGCTATCGGAAATTCAAAAGATGCAGCGCAGGATATGGCTGACACCATGTTGGACAACCTGGCAGGCTCTATGACTCTTATGCAGTCGGCTGTAGAGGGCGTTCAGAACAGTTTTGGACAGAGACTTACTCCTTATGTCAGAGGATTCGTTGATTCCATTACGGACGCAATGCCGGCTGTGACTGTTGCTCTGAATGATTTTATGGACACTGTGGACAAAAAAGCAGCACACATGAAGACAGTTATCGGGACCATGACGGCATCTGATGAGTGGCAGAATGCGGATATGTTCGGAAAGATGGATATTGCATGGGATACTCTTATCGGTCAGCCTTTTGCCGACTGGATTAGCGGAGATGGGAAACATCTGATTTCTTCCGGCCTCGGAACATTATTCTCTAGCGCGTCCGCTATTCTTCCGGGAGGAAAGAAAGCAGGCCTTTCTTCTGTGCTCAGCTCTATGCTGATCGCTAAAGGAGCAACTGGGCTTCTTGGAAATGCAAAGAATATTGCGACTACCTTACAGCCTATCGGAAATGCTATTAAAAGCATTGGACTTGCAGCACAGACAGCGCCAAGTGTTGGAGCGTTCATAAGTGATCTGGGAGCAATGGTTCCGACAGCGGCGAAATTCGGACTTGCGGCAGCGGCAGTAACAGCGGCAGTGGTTGGAATTGGTGTTGCAGTAGACAACTATAACCAGAAAGCTTTGAACAGTAATCTGGAAGAACATTTTGGAAACATCAAACTATCAGCCCAGGAAGTGCAGGACATTGCTTCTGGAATTCTTGATCAGAAGTACCTGGCCAATGTGGAAGTTGCCTTAAATGAGGTAAAGAACGCTGATAAGCTTCGAGAAGATGCCCAGAAGGCACTGGAATCCAACGACGTTCTGGAGTTTAAGAGCAGAGTTGGTATTAAACTTACGACAGAAGAACAGGAAGATTACACAAGTAATATCGAAACTTTTGTTAAGAGCAAGATTGAAGAACTGGAAAGCCGGACGTTTGCAGCGCATATCCACGTTCAGACGTATCTCGGAGGTACGGAAGAGGGACAGACATTAGCCCAGAACATCGAGAAATGGGCTACAGCGGATTATGTTGAATTGGATGGATTATCTAGCCAGTTATCACAAAAGGTATCTGAGGCACTGAAAGATGGAATCATAGATGCAGATGAAGAAGGTGCCATCAGTGCTTTGCAGGAAAAAATGAACAGCATAACTGCCCGGTGGAAGGAATCGGAAGCACAGGCAAAATGGGACTGGATAAATCAGGAATACGGGAGCTTGAATGCAGCTGATCTGGAAAGTGGCTCATTCACTGACTTACTGGGAGCAATGAGAGATCAGAGGCAATCGGCAAAGGAAAGCGTACAGGCAGATGTTGAGCAGTGGTATTCAGAGCTTAACTCGATGGAATCAGCCGGAAGAATCACATCTGCTCAGAATAAGCAGTATCACGAAATGACTGGTTGGTATGTAAAAGGACAGGAAGGAAACGAACTGTCTAAGAGCTTGCAGCTTGGCTCAAACACTTTGAATTCTGCATATGCAGAGAAAATTCAGAGCAACAGGCAGAGTCTTGCGGAAAATACGCAGTTTTCTATTGATTCAGCACAGAAACAATTAGAGAGCGGAGACACATCCGCTATGACCAGCGCATTGATGTATGGTTTCAACGAACTTGGTAATGGAAAAACATTAGGAGTTACAACTGACGCTACACAGAATGCTTTGAGTACCATGTATGAGAGCATGAAACCTGATGTAACACAGATGCAGGGCCTAATTGACGATTACCGGGAAGCGGGGAAAGCAGTTCCGCAAAGCCTTATGGATTCATTTAATGATGCTATTGAGGTTGGAGCAGCTGCTGGCGATACGTCTGCAACATGGCAGAACTATGCTAATCAGATCTGGAAGAATGGAAGTGATGAATTAAAAGCATCACTTACGGATCCGAGCAATCCAATGTATGAAACGGTCCGCAGTCAGCTGCCTCCTGAACTTGCAGAAGCGATTGACAGGGCGGCGGCAGAAACTACAACTGAAGATGTGACACTTGAAGGACTGAAAGCTTCTGTTGATGGAGACGTTGATATTGACAAAGATGCATGGACTTCAAAGCTGAATGAAGCTCTTGGTGACTTGGGTGAAACACAGGAGGTTACCGCTGATCATGTAAAGATTAAGGTTGATCAAGGCGATTGCCTGTGGGAAATTGGCAACGCTCTTGGAATTGACTGGCAGACCATTGCAGAACAGAACGGTATCGAAAGCCCGTATATTATTCATCCAGACCAGGAACTGACTATTTCCATGGATACGTTGACTGCAGAAGTTGACGGAGACAAGGCTCAGGCTGCTATCGAGCAGGCTATGTCGGCTCTGGATGCAGAAGGAGCAGAAATGTCTGTGACAGCAGAAGGAGTCAAAGTTGATCTGGCAGATGTAGAAGTGGATTCCGATACAGCGGCGGCTCAGATTGAGGCAGCTCTCGGCATGGAATCCGGGACACTTGCGGCAAATGGAATTGAAGTGCAGGCAGGCGCATCTGTCACTATCCCATCAGAACTGGTAACGGTGGATACATCTGGCATGCAGTCTGCAACCGAACAGGCAGCAGATGAAACGGAAACAGAGCCTATTGAGCAGGAAGCATCTGCAAATGTAAATGTCACAAATACAACGACCGATACATCCGGAATGCAGGCGCAGGCGGAAGAAGATGCACAAGGTGCTGTAGGAGATGTACCAGTTGAAGGCAGTGCAAATGTTACCTTCTCAGGCACGACAACAGACACTTCTGGCGTTGTGGAGCAGGTAACAGCAGATATTGAGAGCGCAGTAAGTGATGTTCCGGCCAATGGTCATGCGAGCATCACGTTAGATCAGTCCAATAATGCGGCTGAGATTTATTCTCTCGCAACAGCTGATGTAGTATCTGCTTTCTCGGAGACAATTCCAGCAGACGGACATGTTGATGTCACACTTGACCAGACGAATAATGCGGCAGCTATTTACTCAGAATGTGCCGGACAGGTACAAAGCACATTCTCACAGGGCTTCACTGCATCTGCAGATGTTGCGGTTACATTGAACTGGCATATTACGAATCCATCAGCTAGCATTTCCACATCAAGTAGCGGATCATCTGTATCAGCCACTATAGCCGGGCACGCTTCAGGCGGTGAAGTCGGATTGAATGGAGCTGAGCTGTCGTGGGTAGGTGAGGAAGGATTGGAATATATCATTCCTACAGTGCCGGCCAGACGGCAGAGAGGTATTGAATTGTGGAAATCCGCAGGACGGACACTGGGAGTTCTTGGTCCTGATGATGAGATATCAGCACATGCGAGCGGAGGAATCGTTGGCAAAGAAGTATCAAACACGATACCTTATTTCGACACAGATTCCAGTTCACAAGATTCTGAAAAAACAGAGAAAGAAACTGTGCCAACGAATGTAGTGTCAGACAAATCTGGCGTTGTGGTACAGGTTAACCTCTCCCCGCAGTTCAATATATCAGATACAAATGACAGTGATGTTATTCGGCTCATCAAAGCGCATATCAAGGAGCTGGCTGACGATCTTGGAAGCGAAATTGCAACAATGCTCAGCGAAGCTTATGAGAATACGCCTGTTACAACATAAGGAGGGAACATGGGAGCGATATTAAAAGAATTGCATAATTCGGCATCGAAGTTCCAGTTCCCTTCGATGCCAAAAGATGATGTTGATGTAAAAAGAGAAACAGCATATCAGGAATATAACATTCTTGGAAAAGGAAAAATGAGTTACCCATCTGGTATGGGTACTCAGATTATAAAATGGTCTGGATATTTCTGGGGGGCAGGCAGAAAAAAGCTTGCCTCCGTAAACCAGAAATGGATAGCGCCAAAAACCTGCGCCAGCAAACTGAAAAGCTGGCAGACAAAAAAGACACCTTTAAATCTGGTGGTTTCTGAAGCTGGTATCAATGAAGATGTTACTATCAAATCTTTTGAGTATAAGCCTTTTGGCGGACATGGGGACTATTCGTACGAGATATCTTTTGTTCCATATGTCGAGATGAAGATTTATACAACAAAGGAACTGGGGACTAAGAAAAAAGCTAAAAAGAAAAAGAAAACCACTAGGCCAAGTACCAAGAAATCTACTAAAAAGAAAAAGACCTACAGGATTGTCCGAGGTGATACGCTTTGCGGAATATCTCGTAAGAAATATAAAACTGAATCAAAGTGGAGAAATATCTACAATGCCAATAAGAAGGTTATTGAAGCGGCTGCTAAGAAACATGGCCGGCGCAATAGCGACAACGGACATTGGATATATCCAGGAACAGTACTGACTTTACCATAAGGAGGCGAGAGTATTGATAAATCCAATGAAATATAAATACCTCGTGGCCATTATGACTGCAGATAAAAAGGCTTACGACATCACGCAATTTGTCGAAGATGTATCCTGGGAAGAGGGAGAGAACCAGCTTGCGGCCAGAATTAGTTTTTCAGCCAAGAACGATAAAACTTCAAAGGGAAGAATTTCTTCTCTTGCCAAGCCTGGGTGTTATGCAGCACTTTTGTATTCCTATAATGGCGGCAAAAATGCCGAAGCAACCAGAGGAAAAATAGTTGAATGGAATCCTTCAGCGAGAACATCCGGAGAGAAGTTTAAGGTAAAGGCATACGATGTTCTATATGATCTGCAGGAATCACAAGATCATGTATATTTTTCAGCTGGCGTAAAGACAAAGTCAGCCATAGTCCAAGTGTTGAAACGCTGGGGCATAAAGGTCACATCTTACAGCGGACCAAATGTGAAGCATGGGAAACTGGCTTATAAGTCTGAAAAGCTTGGAACAGTGGTTGTGAAAATCCTCAAGGAAGCCAAAAAGAAAGGTGGCATTGAGGCATGTCTGCGGGCTGTGAAAATGAATGTGACCGTAGTTGGTTTTGGAACAAATAAAACAGTATATCATTTTGAAGAAACACAGCATCTTACAGAAGTAAACCATAAGATCAGCACTACCGGGATGGTTACAAGGGTAAAAATCATCGGAAAAGCAAATGATGATGGATGCTCACCTGTTGAGGCTACAGTTGATGGAAAGACAAGCTACGGAATCCGACAGAAGATTGTTTCCAGGGGAACCAATGATACTTTGGATGAGGCAAAAAAAGAAGCGAGAGAGATCCTTGCAGATGATGGCAAACCAAAGGAAGAAATCACGATAAAACTTCCGGATATTCCTATCATTCGGAAGGGTGACAAGATTCATCTAAAAACAGCTTCAATAAGTGCTGGGTATTATATCGTAATATCTGCTACGCATGATGTAGATAAAATGCTTATGACACTGGGATTGAAAAAAGCACCGGCAGCAAAAAAGAGCAGTGGGAATAAAAAAACAAAAGCAAAATCATATGATGTTGGGGACATTGTTAATTTCCATGGCGGTAAGCATTATGTCAGCAGTTATCCAGATGCCAGAGGATACAGTGTAGGAGCCGGAAAAGCAAAAATCACGATCAAAGGTGGTTCCGGAAAAGCACACCCATGGCATCTGGTTACACAAAACTGGAATCAGACTCATGTCTGGGGCTGGGTTGACGATGGATCATTTGACTGACAGGAGGAACATTATGTCAAAAATGGAAAAAAATGGAATGGAAAAGCTTGCAAAGGTATTGGATTCGAGAATGGGAGAACACTCAGGAGGAGGATTTTCGTTCGACTTTGGAGTGATTAAGAAAGATTATTCCCTTGTTTCCAATACCTTTCCTTTGCCTATTCCTAAAAAGGATTATTCCGTCTGCAGACTTTTGGCCAATCTATCAACCAACGTATCTGGAGGAACGCACGGAGGGCATAACAGCGGAACGGGATCACATAGCCATAAGGTGGTTATGCCTAAGTTAAAACCGGGAGATCGTGTGCTTATCGTATGGGTTGAGGGAGAACCTGTAGTCGTAGATGTAGTAGTCAAGGCAAGTGGATTATAGGAGGCAATATGGAAGAAGAATCAAAAAATTTACTGCCGACTGTGGATGTTCCAGATTTTGTGGATGAGGAGGAAGACGAAGAATATGACGTTGACTATAAACCATCGCCAATGTGGGATCTTGAAAAAGGAGATTTTGTTCGCACCGCCGCAAATAATGTGCCAATGAACGATGGATATGAAGCATATAAAATATGGTGTGTAAAAACGGTATCTACAGAAAGATATTCTTGCCTGGGATATTCGGATGATCATGGAACTGAAACGGAAGATATAACAAGAGAATCTGACCAAAGCACTGTAGAACTTTCTCTAGAAAGGACAATCCAGGAAGCTCTGATGGTCAATCCGCGAACATCATCGGTAGAAGAGTTTTCTTTTGAATGGGGTACTGGGAGGGTAAAAGTATCATTCATAGTTTATTCAGTTGATGGAGAACCTTTTACCGTTGATTCAATCATTGAAGTTTAGAGGAGGTGGTTAATATGGCTAGACCAGAGTTTGAAGTTCCGGAATTTGTGTCAGAAAGTGATTCTGACCAGATACAGGAGAGGATGATGGGGAACCTTCCGGCGGATATATCGGATATGGAAGGTGATTTCCCATATGATTTTACCATGCCTACGGCCATCGAAATATCTCAGCTTGTACAGTTCAATCTTGTTCGCTGCCTGATGGTTGCGTTTCCGGAATATTCTTGGGGCGATTGGATGGATCTGCATGGTGGAGAAGCAGGAGTGACAAGAAAAGAAGCTGTAGCAGCAACTGGAACAGTGTCTGTTACGGCGGCTTATGGCACAGTATTGGCAGCAGGCACAGTTTTTGCAGTTCCTGCAACAGATCAGATGGAAGCTGTTGAGTTCCAGACTTTGCGAACTGTTACGTTCGCAGAGAATGAAACCATGGATCTTGCGGTTGAAGCGGTCATTCCTGGAGTATCTGGGAATGTTCCGGCAAATACGATTACAATTATGGCATCACCGATCAATGGCGTTACAGCGATTACCAACAGCGAGAAAACTTCGGGCGGTGCCGAAGAAGAAAACGATGAAGATTATTACGAAAGAATCCATGCTGAATTCCAAGATTCGCAGTTCTATGTCGCGAATGATGCTGACTATATTAAGTGGGCCAAAGAAGTTCCCGGGATTGGAGATTGTATTGTAGAACCAGCTGTTGAAGGACCTGGAACAGTGGGACTGATCTTAGTTGATAGCAACGGACAGCCCGCATCAAGTACATTGGTCACAGCAGTTTACAACCACATCGTTTCTCCGAACGACAGGAGCAAAAGACTGTTGCCTACTGGATCGTCTAAGCTGATTGTCAAGTCAGCTACAGTAAAAACTGTAGATTTTGCCTGTACAGGACTTGTTCTGGATGGCGTTGGATTGGATGATGTAATCTCGACATTCAAAACTGAAATGATGGCAGTCTATTCTGCGGCGAAAGAAACAAATATCCTTCGCTACAATTCAGCTCGAACAGTATTGTCAACCATAACCGGAGTAAGCGATTTCATAGATTTTACGATGGATGGAAAGAGAGAAAACATTCACCTTTCATCAAGCGAGTATGCAGATACCGGTAATGTGACATTTACATTAGAGGGGGCTGAGACATGAGTATAGATCTGGAAAGATTCCCATGGAGCGATTCGGCCAACAGAATGCTGACATATGTAACTAAAGGCTGGTATGATAAATCCTATGTCGGAAAATGGATATACGAAGTTATGGGCAGAGAGCTTGATCTGGCCACTGCGCATATTGAAGAACTTCCATACCAGATGTTTATCGATACAGCTACATGGGGGCTTAAATATCATGAGATCAAGTATGGATTGCCCGTAAGAGAGGACCTGTCATATGAAGAAAGACGACGGTTGCTCCGTGAAAAGAAAAACACAAAAGCACCAATGACCCCATGGCGAATGGAACAGATTTTAAAAGGCGTGACGGATTATGATGTCCAGGTTCATGATTGTAATGAGCCTGGATATTATTTTTCTCACCCTAACATATTCAGCGTTCAATTGGAAGGTGAAACAGAGGTAGAACTAGGAGAAGTTAAGAGTAAAGTCGATAAGCTGAAACAATCACACACAGTATATCTTCTTTCTGTTATCCTCATGCTTATTGAATGCACAGAGAGCTTTGAACAGAGAGTGACGTATCATTCAGATTTTTCATGGTGGAAGTATTCTCTTGATGGCTCCTTCGCTCTTGACGGCAGTATCAATCTGAATCATTGGTATCCGACAGAATTTCGCCCAGTCTATCCATTCGATACAGTCTTAACTGAGAATTTTATAGCAGATCGAATTTTTCACCGGATTCCAGATGTATATCATGAAAATATATTTAAGCCTTCCTTTTTCGTACGAAGTGATTTTGTATGGTGGGAAGGTTTTCTTGATGGAAACTTTTCACTGGACGGAACGAGAAAGCTCAATTCTTGGTATCCGATGGAAACTTTTATCGGGCATAGGCTGTTTATCGGCAATCAGGAGGCTTTTGAAACGAAACAGTGTATTTCATTGCCTGATATGATTAATGCTGAGAAAGCTGATTTTAGAGGCACACAGAGGGTAATTATGGGCTGGCGTGATGGTAATAAGATTCTGGACGGCAACTGTTTGTTAGACGGGACTTTATTGCTTGATGCAGGAGAGCCGCCATATCTGCAGACAGTTCGGATTCGTGCGCCTGTTAAACATGAAGAAGAAGTAGAGGTCACAATGGTTATTCCTTCACGGGCCGCAAGACTGGATGGAACGTGTAGGCTAGATGGAAGCGTAAAACTAAATTCAGGAAGGGAGGTCCTTTAAATGGCAGGGACTACAGTTACAACACTGGCTAAGAAAAAAATGGTAAAAGCAAGAGCGGGGATTTCATCGCTCCCAAAGATTGTAGGCATGGCTTTTGGCGATGGAGGTGTAGATTCGGGCGGAACAGTAAAACCACACAGTGCCGATCAGAACACCTTACATCATGAATTGCTTCGCAAGAACGTTGATGGTTATGAGGTTCTTTCTGATACAAAAATCAGATATCGCTGCACACTGGCAGAAAATGAGCTGGCAAACACTTATATTTCTGAAGTTGGGTTATATGATGCAGATGGGGATATGGTGGCCATGAAAGCGTTTCTGAAGAAAGGAAAGGATGCAGACATGGAATGCGTGTTCGAGTGTGATGATACATTCTAACGTATTTCGATATTTTGTAACAAGTAATCGGATAATGATAGATAAATGTTATCATAAGGAGGTAGAAAATGTCGTATTTCGATATTTCTGGAGCTGTTTTCAACAATCAGCTCCGCGAATTAGAAACTTCTGATCCTGCTCATGCAGATGTGTTTAACGCTGTCTTTCGACAGTTGATAAATAATGATGTGGCACTTATGGAAGCCGCCAGTATGTTTGCGGGAGAAAAAAACAAACAGGCTGAATTCATTCTTAATCTCAAGAGAACTGGAAAAAAATATGGGGTCCATCATAGTGCATTTGATGTATCGCCATTGTCGGCGGGCACACGTACTCTCGATGCTGTAGGCATGGTAGCACAGCCTTCTACGAACACAGTAAGAGGAAGAAATGATTTTGAAGGCGAATCTGTTTTTTATGGATTGGAAGTTAATGGTCATGTAGATGATGCCGGAGAATTCATTGTGGAATATATTAAGGGAATCGACAATGAGTTCTCCAGGACAGAAAGAGATACATGGATGTTGTATCTGACTCAGTGGATTAACATAACCATTGATGCAAATGGAGAAAGCCTTGTTATCTCAGATGAACATCACGCAGGCTTCTTTCCGGAAGGAGCAGCAATCCGTACAGATCAGACTGTCAGACCGTTCGTTGCACAGGCTAAATATATGGCCGGAAATGGTTCTGATGGAAAGGCTGCATCTATTAGCGGAGTAAACGCTGCGCATGATCAGTCTCACAATGGAATGATTACACGATTCAAAGCCAAAGGAACACAGTATTGTGGAACAACTGCACAGGATAAAAACCATATGGACAACCTGTTTGAGGTCGCTTTCGCAACACGGAATTCACAGTCAATCATGTCTGGTTGCACAGGATATTACAACAGGTTCTATGCGACTGTTGTTGAAAATAATGTGGAACGTATCATTATCAGCAAAAGTGATGCAAACTATTTGGTGGTCGGAAGCACGGTATCCATTGGAAATGCCACAGCTTTAAGTGGTAGCAATCCGACGGATGATAGAGCAAATGCAGGACTTCATGCAAAAGCAAATCGTGTCATCATTACAAAAATTGAAGATTATGACAGCAATAATTCTGCAGTTTATGTAGATAATGGAGGAACTAAATTTTCTACCGGTTCTACAATGGTAGGCTCTACAGAAGTAAAGACCACTATCGTTACAATGCCATGGCACACAGGTGCATGCGATAATGTCCTTGGTTCTTGCGGTTCTCCGAACAGTAATACATCTGGAAAAGACCCATACATTCTGTTCGGTGTAGAAATGTTCCTGGGATTTTACGAAGTTATCAGCAATGTAATTCTTAAGATATCTAATCATGTAATGACGGCTTGCATTTGTTATGACTGCACAAAGTTAGCAACAAGTGTGACCTCGGATTATGTTGAGTGTGGATATAGCATTGCAGATACGCAGGCAAGTTGGAAATACATCAGTGAACTTGGCTATGATCCAGAGAACCCATCTGTAAGACATGGAACGAAAGTGGCAGCATCATCCAGTACCGGATATGCAGATGGACAGTACACCGACAAGCTTGATCAGACTTCTGACGGGTTAAGAGAGTGGCTTTCCGGCGGCTCCCTGAGCCTCGGGTCTCTCGCGGGCCGGTGGTCTGCGTTCCTGGCCCACTGGCTCGGTGGCAGCTGGTGGTCCTGTGCCGCGCGTCTTTCTGCTTCTGGACGCTGTGCGAAAGCAGCAGCGTAGGGGGTGAATTGCCGAATGGCAAGAGGGGAGCTCCCCTTTTATTTCCCGGCGTAGCCGGGGCGTTTTAAAATCATACGGACTCACGCTACGTTTGGCAGTGGCTTTCCGGCGGCAACCTGAACAACGGGTCTAACGCGGGCCGGTGGTATGCGAACCTGAACAACGGGCTCGGTAACAGCTGGTGGAACTATGCCGCGCGAATTTCTGTGAGAATTTTGATGTGTAGCGTGTTTCGCTGTCCTTTGAGACAGCCCTAAAATGGCGGGGGCGGAATGCCCGAAATTCAAGCACCAGCATCGGCGGTCAGGAAACTGACTGCTGACCCTGTGGCGGAAGTGGACACAGGTGGGGGTTAGTAGTAAAACCGAAAGCTCTTGAACACAGAAAGAAAGAGGACTGGTAATGAAGACATATTGCCGAAGAATGGATATTTCTGGCGAAAATTTCATCAGGAAATACATAGCTGCATTTATATATGACAAGCTAGAAAATGGTAATATGCCGAGTATTTTTGCTTACTATGGAAGCATAAGTAAAAATGAGGCTAGAAGGCGGTTGGAGAATTCGCCGGAATTTGTAGCATCTGTGATCGATCAGATTGCGTATGAAATGTCGTGGCATTTGAAGACCAGAACTGTAAGGGAACATATCTATATGGTAGTTCCGGAAGAGAAACTTGTGAAAAATGTTGATATAGTAGATGGAATGAGCGGAAAAATTAGAACGCTAGGACTTGAAAAGATGATCATGCAGCTATATGAGGTGTTGGCCAAGGAAGCGGCAGATGAGTTGTGGACGGCAAAAGTCGGACTTTTTCAAGTTGCATCAATACCTGGAAGAGGACAAGCTTACGGCAAAAAATACATCGAACGATGGATGTCGCGTGATCCGGAAGGAACTAAATATTGCGTTCAGTCAGATATAAAAAAATGCTATCCCTCTATGTCACATGATAAAATATTAGAATTTCTTCGAAGAGATTTAGGAAAGTCAGATATGTTGTTGTACTTGTTTGAGACTTTGATTGGATTGTATTCTGAAGCAAAGGTGCAGAATAAAGAGAAAGATTGCAAACATGGGATTTTTATAGGCTCTCCGGTGTCGAAAGATCTGTGCAATTATTATCTATCTTATTTGTACCATTATTGCACAAATGAACTTTATGAAATGAAGACCAGACGAGGGAAGACAACAAGAAAAAGATTGATTTATCATATCATGATTCAGATGGATGATATCATTCTTTTTGGCTCTAATAAGAAAGATCTTCATAAGGCAATGCTGCTTGTTATTGAATTCGTAAAATCTACACTCTGTCTAAAGATCAAAGATTCCTGGTCGTTATTTCGTACAGGTTATGTTGACAGAAACGGAAAACAAAAAGGAAGGGATTTAGACTATATGGGGCTTGTGTTCCATGGACAGAATTTAATCAAAAGATGTTATTCCGGAAAAACAGTGACAATACGGAATGTGTCAACAAGGATAAGAGCATCAATATTCCTAAAGGCTCGCAGGAAAATTCATAGATTTGCGAAAAAAATAAAGAACAAAAAGATTATAGGTAGTAAATTCGCCATGAGTACCATAGCATATAACGGTTGGTTTGTAACAACAGACTCCTTTCTTGTGAGGGTTGCAGAATGTTGGGATCAACTTATTTCGATGGCTAAAAATATAATCAGCCGTTATGCGAAACAGAAAAGCTATGCTATGGAAAAATATTATAAGAAGTGGAGGAAATTGAATTATGCATAAAACGAATAGCCCGGAATCACAAGGAAACATTACATATGCTGTTCTCCCAGATGGTTCCGCTGATGTATGGATTCGTAAGAACGAAGTCCAGCTTCCGGAAAAAGATGAAGGACCACAGGGTATGGAAGCAGATGAAATCTATTTTAAGGTTACAGTGTCCACCGTAACAAAAGAAGAAATATCTGCAGACATTGACTTCTGGTTCGACCAGTTAAAAGAGAAGGAGGAAGGTCTGAACGCAGATTATCTTTCTATTGAAACTTATCGTGCAAATAAGAAGAAAGAGATTTCGCAGATTTGCCAGAGTACAGTATTTGCAGGGGTGGACATTTCTATTTCTTCAGGAACAGAACATTTCAGCTTAAAAGATGAAGATCAGCTAAATCTCTTTGGAAAACAGGCTCAGCTGACCGCTGGCATCAAAAAACTGGAATACCATGAAGACGGCAATCCGTGCCGGTATTATTCTGCTGAGGATATGCAGAAGATTATTAATGGTGCAATGGAATTCAAAAGCTATCACACAACCTATGCGAATTCACTGAACATGTGGATCAAAGGCTGCTCCAAAGCTTCGGAAATCGCCAAGATTGAATACGGAGCACCGATCCCGGAAGAATATCAGTCCGAAGTTTTAAAGGACTATCTGGCCGAAATGGCAGCCGACAAGGAGGTTAAATGAATACTCTGAAGACCATAGGCAGAAACGCTGTGCTTTTCGCTATAGGAGGTACGATTTACTACATGATCGAACTGATATGGCGAGGGTACAGTTCGCTGCCTATGGTACTGGTTGGAGGGCTTTGCTTCTTGTTTTGTGGTTCGATAAATGAATTTCTAGGATGGGATATGCTCATATGGAAACAGATGTTTATCTGTGCTGTCGGGATAACTGCAATTGAGTTCCTTTCCGGATACATTTTGAATATTGTATTGGGGCTTGGGATATGGGATTACAGCAATATGCCTTTTAATATAATTGGACAGATATGTCTTCCTTTTACTGTGGCATGGTATATCCTATCTCTATTAGCTATTGTATTGGATGATCATCTGAGGTATTGGATATTTGGTGAAGAAAAACCAAGATACAAGTGGAGGTAACGACGATGGATGAAAACCAGGTTTTAGAACTTGTGGAATTCTATGAAGATATGATTGAAAAGCAGGATGAAATCATAGTGAGGCAGAGCAGGTTCATCAAGAGCCTGGCAACCGAACTTTCTCATTTGCGAAATATGTTGAATGTAGAAGCGAGCGAAGATGAAAGACTTGACGCAGGGATTATTGAAGAAGTAAAGGAAGAGTATGTAAGCATGAGGGAACCGTAGAGGTTCCCTTTTTTCATGGAGGTAAGGTATGGTGCATGCGAGAGATAGACCTTTTAGGCGCAACACCTTGGCATCTATTAATGGCGAAAGGAGGTTCTTATGCGAAAACTGGTGGATTGGTTAATCGGAGGTAATCTGGATCGGCTCTTAAAAGCACTCGGAGGGGAAGAGTAATGCTCGAAACATTTTGTCTATCTGTGCTTGGCAGCGGAGGTGTTGCCGGCATTTTTTTTGCTCTGATTCGTCACTATATTGAGCGAAGGCTCATGGAAGTGGAGGCACGAGAGCAGGAACGCATTAAGTATAAAATTGAACAGAGAAAAGCGGATGAAGAAATTACACATGCTACGGGGCGCGTGCTCTTTTGGCTACATCATGCAATTGTAAAAGGAGAGCATAATGGCGAGCTCGAAGAAGCATTTGAAAATCTTCAGCGTGCAGAAGCACACAAAAAAGAAATGGACAGAGAAGTTCTGGCCAAATACAGCATTGATTAGGAGGAATTACTTATGGAATTACTTAACTTTTTAAAACAGATTCCGTTCCCGGTATTACTGGTTGCGGTGTTAATTTTGCTTGTAGTGACTTTGGTTATTGCGTTTCAGTATGCCAAGCATAAAGGATTGGAAGGTATCCGTGAACAGGTATACCAGCTGATCCTGAAAGCGGAACATATGTATAAAGAATCAGGAACGGGACAGCAGAAATTGAAATGGGTTGTTCAGCAGGCGAGAGGATTACTGCCAAAGTGGCTACAGGTTATTATGTCGGAAGATGCGCTGCTTAAGATAATTGATGTGTGGTTTTGCGGCGTGAAAGATCTTTTAGACGATGGAAAAATTAATGGTTCACAGAAGGAAGGGGCTTAAGCCCTTTCCTTTTTTAGGGGGATATTATGAAAACGAATATAATGGGAACTGCAGTTGCTACGGTCCAGCAGATGCAGTCATATATACAGAAAGTTAATCCGGCAGTACCTAAATCCGTAATCGATATGGTTGAATATTATATATCAGAAGGAAAAACGGAAGGAGTAAGGGGAGATATCGCCTTTGCGCAAAGTTGCCTCGAAACAGGTAATTTCACATTCAATGGTTCTGCCGTAACATTGGACCAGAACAATTTTGCCGGAATCGGCGTTACAAAAAATGGTATGAAAGGGAATTCGTTCTCTCATCCATGGATCGGCATCCGGGCACAGATCCAGCATCTTAAAGCATATGCATCTAACGAAAAACTGTACGGTGTATGCGTGGATCCTCGTTTCTGTTATGTGAAAAGAGGAATAGCCCCATATGTTGAATGGCTTGGGATACAGGAAAATCCACAGGGCGGAGGCTGGGCCGCAGGGAAGAATTATGGATCAAAGATATTGGAAATTCTGGCGAAGATAATTGCGATGCCAGAAGCGAATAAGGAGGATGTTACAATGAATCTTAACACAAGTTTAATCAGCAATAACAACAGCTATGCAAATCAGGTACCTAAATACATCGTTATCCATAATACAGATAACTTTGCCAAAGGAGCAAATGCAAAGGCACATGCAAAGGCCCAGCATGACGGAAATTTCTCCGGCTACTCTGCTCATGTATACGTTGATGATACCGAGGCTTATCAGGCAACTCCATTCGACAGAGGCGCTTGGCATGTCGGCGTTAACTACGGAGGTGGTCTTTTCGGAATTTGCAACAACCACAATTCCATTGGCATTGAGATGTGTGTGCAGGCAGGGTATAATTACGAAAAAGCGTTCCAGAACACTGTTGAGATCTGCAAGATGCTGATGAAGAAGTTTGGAATTGACGCAAATCATGTGGTATCCCACTATGATGTGTGTGCGAAGAATTGCCCTTCTGCAATCCGGGCAAAAGGTGACTGGAACCGCTTCAAGCAGCTGATCGGCGCAAAGGCAGCAACTACAACTGTAGATAAATATTACAGAATCCGGAAAACCTGGGGAGACAGTAAAAGCCAGATCGGAGCGTACAAGAGCCTTGAGAATGCAAAGAAAGAGTGGAAACAGGGCTACACCATCTATGACTGGAACGGAAAAGCAGTGTATCCAGAACAGAAAAAAGACACTTCATCAAGCAAAGCAAAAGTTAGCCTGACTGAAAAATTAAACATTCAGCTTCCAGTGCTGCAGTCTGGAACAGAAGGTTCGGCAGTGCGTTGCCTGCAGGCAATACTCGGAGTTGCTGTTGATGGAGATTTTGGAAAGAATACCAAGACGGCACTTAAAACATTCCAGAAGAATGTTGGCATTGATGATGATGGTTGCTGTGGCCAGAATACATGGAAAAAGATTGCTGACCACATGAATGCAAATACATTCAAATAATAACAAAACAGGTGCTTTTTATAATATGTTTGCTTCAAAAATTGCCTTGCAGGGTATAAAATATATCACGCAGTTTATAACAGTATTTGATATAATCTAACAAAAGTCCTTCCGATATATCAAGAGGTGCTAAATTATAACGGAAGGAGCAATGGCATGATTAAAATTTTACTGTCAAAAAAGCTTGGGGAGATGAGACTTACTCAGGCAGATTTGGCGAGGGCAACCGGAATAAGACCCAACACCATCAACGAGTTGTACCACGAGCTTGCAGATAGGGTGAATCTGGAACACCTCGACTTGATTTGCGAAGCCCTGGATTGTGAGCTGGATGAATTGATTGTTAGGGTACCGAACAAGGAATCAGCCATAACCCACACTCGCCAGGGAACTCAAAAACCCGGCAGAAAGAGGTAAC
>ERZ773146.1217-NODE-1217-length-18691-cov-8.275166_pt1 | contig 18691 bp, 12 predicted proteins | sample MGYA00580847_ERZ773146 | MGnify/ENA primary metagenome ERZ773146 (study PRJEB29015, sample SAMEA2737830) | human gut metagenome | biome: human gut; feature: human-associated habitat; material: faeces | place: China | collected 2012 ...
TTTTTTATCGTATAGGAAACTTCGTTTCCATACGATAAAAACGCTCCGCGAGGATCGCACTGCGGCGGAATGGTAGAATGTCGCTTGCGCGACCCGCCGCAGGCGGAGAATCCTGTAGAGCAGGATTCTTTTTCATTTTCCGCTGTCACCGTAGTTTGCCAGCACACGGGCACTGGGGTCATTGACATTACAGCCCTCCCAGCTCTTGTTGGGCATCCAGAAGTCCGGCACCATCCTTGCCTGTCCGGGATAATACTTTTCAAAGATTTCCCGATACAGCAGACTTTCTTTTGTGAAGGGCTGTGCAAAATCATATTTCTGGCGGAGCGTTTCGTATTCCTCGTCGGTGTAATACTTCTCTGCGTATTCTTTTAAATCATCCACCATGCTGTGTCCTACTGCATCGCTGAATGCAGCTTTTTCTCTCCACAGGATGTTTTCCGGCAAAATATGATCTGCTTCAAATGCCTTGCGCAGCAGATATTTTCCTTTTCCGTAGGTGTTTAACTTCTTCGCCGGGTCAATGGACATCACATAACGGACAAAGTCGAGATCGCCGAAGGGTACACGGGCTTCCAGGCTGTTTGCCGCAAGACACCGGTCGGCACGCAGGACATCATAGCAGTACAGCTCACGGATTCTCTTTGCTGCCTCTTCCTGAAAGGCTGCCGCGCTCGGTGCAAAGTCCGTATATTTATAGCCGAACAGCTCGTCGGAAATTTCACCGGTCAGCAACACCTTTAAGTCTGTTTTTTCATGGATTGCCTTGCAGACAAGGTACATGCCCATGCTCGCACGGATCGTCGTGATGTCATAGGTTGCAAGCGCTTCGATAACGGTTTCCAGGCTTTCCAGCACTTCTTCCTTTGTCATGATGACTTCGGTATGCTCTGCGCCGATAAAATCAGCGACTTCTTTTGCATATTTTAAATCAATCGCATCTGTGTCCATGCCGATTGCAAAGGTCCTGATCGGTTTTTTCAAAATATCTGCTGCAATTGCACATACAAGGCTTGAGTCCAGACCGCCGGATAACAAAAAGCCCAGCGGAGCGTCTGCATCCAGACGTTTCTTTACCCCCTCCGTCAGCTTATCATGGATGTTTTTTGTAATCACATCAATATCTTCGTGCACATAACCATGGACAGCTGCGATATCCTCATATTGGACAAATTTCCCATCGTAATAATAGCTCCCGGGCGGAAATGCACGCACCTCGTCCACCCAGCCGATCAGATTTTTTGCCTCACTGGCAAATGCGATCTGTCCGCTCTTGGAATAACCATAAAACAACGGACGGATTCCGATCTGGTCACGGGCTGCGATCAGCTTGCCGCTTTTGTGATCGTACAATACGCAGGCATATTCCGCATCCAGATGGGAAAACATTTCCAGTCCATATTCTTCATATAACGGAAGCAAAACCTCGCAGTCGGAACCGCTCTGGAACTGATAGCCGCGCTCTTTCAGCTCCTTTTTGATTTTGCGAAAGCCGTAAATTTCACCATTGCAGATCACCCAGCTGCCGTCCCGTTGAAACGGCTGCATGCCGTCCGGGGTCAACCCCATGATCGCAAGTCTTGCAAAGCCGAGATACCCGAATTCGGTCTCAACGACCTGCTGGGCATCCGGTCCTCTCATCTTTGTCTTTAACAGATATCCTTCCATCGTTTCTTTGGTGACATCTTTTCCCGCGTAGCAGAGAATGGAACACATAAGCTTTTCCTCCTTTTCTTTTGCTGCGTTACGTAAGAACGCAAAAACAGCAGCCATTTGTCCTATTGGAGATAGGACGAATAGCTGCTGCTATATCCGCGGTGCCACCTAACTTGCCGCACTTCCTTGTACGGCCCCTTTTTCGCGTTCCCATGAAACGCTATCCCTGTAACGTGGGACTCCGGCTCGCCTATTTACAGATCCTGTGTTCAGCTTGCAGCTCGGAAGTGTTCTTTCCTACAGATATCCGCGCAGGACTCCCACCATCGCCTGCTCTCTGTGCCGTCTGTCTGTACTACTTTTCTTCGTCATCGCTTTTTGTTTTTTACAAGATAGCATACCCGTTTCGCTCTGTCAAGAAATTTTTGCGAATGGTTTGAAGGACATCTGCCTCTTACTCTTCTGCAAACAGAGGGGTGGACAGATAACGGTCACCGGTATCCGGCAGAATAACGACGATGTTTTTGCCTTCGTTTTCGGGACGTTTTGCAAGCTCGATTGCTGCCCATACTGCCGCACCGGAGGAAATGCCTACCAGCACGCCTTCCTGATGACCGATCTTTCTGCCGGTTGCAAACGCATCCTGATTCTCTACGGTGATAATTTCGTCATAAACCCCGGTGTCCAGTACGTCCGGTACAAAGCCTGCGCCGATTCCCTGGATCTTGTGTGCGCCGGCTGTGCCCTTGCTCAGAACCGGAGAGCCTGCAGGCTCTACAGCAACAACCTTTACATCAGCCTTTTTGCTCTTTAAGTACTGGCCTGTACCGGTCACGGTTCCGCCCGTACCAACGCCTGCTACCAGGATATCAACCTTGCCATCCAAATCTTCCCAGATCTCAGGACCGGTTGTCTTTTTGTGTACCTCCGGGTTTGCAGGGTTTACAAACTGTCCGGGAATGAAGCTGTTGGGAATTTCCTTTGCCAGCTCGTCTGCCTTTGCGATTGCACCCTTCATGCCCTTTGCACCTTCTGTCAGGACAAGCTCTGCGCCGTATGCCTTCATCAGCTGTCTGCGCTCTACGCTCATGGTTTCCGGCATTACGATAATGATCCGGTAGCCTCTCGCTGCTGCAACAGACGCAAGACCGATGCCGGTGTTGCCGGAGGTAGGTTCAATAATTACAGAGCCTGCCTTTAATACGCCCTTCGCCTCTGCATCATCGATCATCGCTTTTGCAATTCTGTCCTTTACAGAGCCTGCAGGATTAAAATATTCCAGCTTGCCATAGATGTGTGCCTTTAAGCCCTCTGCCTTTTCAATATGTGTCAGCTCCAGCAGGGGAGTTCTGCCGATTAACTGATCTGCGGATGTATAAACGTTGCTCATTTGCTCTTCCTCCTTAAACCTACTTACTTTATATGTTAATGTGATTATATTCTGCCTTTTCGGATCTGTCAACCCTTTTTAAACAATAGAATGCACGCTCTGCGAGCATTCTATTGTCATGAATAAAAGCACCGCCTCCCGGCAGTTGTTTTTGCGTTATGAATTTCTTCCACGGCAAGCTGCTTCCAGCTGTGTAAGCGCCTTCAAAAGCGTTTTTTTCGTACACGCCAGTACGATGCGTTCAAACTGTCCCGACTTTTTGTCAAAGACAGAGCCGCCATCCAGCCAGAGCTTTGCCTGATGTGCAATGAGATTTTCCAACGCTGTGTCCGACAGTCCCAGTCCCGAGCAGTCCAACCATGCAAAGTAAGTGCCTTCCGGTTCGATCAGACGGATCTTAGGCAGTCTTTCTTTTAAGAAGCTGCGCAGGACCTTCAAATTTTCCCGCAAATATGCCTGGCACTGCTCAAGCCACTCGCCGCCATTTTCGTACGCTGCCTGGCACGCGATTAAACCGAGGGCGTTCAACTGGGAATATCCCGCTGCGTTGATCTCGGCTTTGAATCTGTCCCGGACCTCTTTTCCGGGAACCCAGATATTGGAAACCTGCAGCCCCGCCAGATTAAAGGTTTTACTCGGCGCAGTGCAAAGAATCATCTTTTCTTCCAGCTGCGGACATGCCTTTGCAAATATCGTATGCGGATGCTCCGGAAAAGCGAAATCACAATGAATCTCGTCTGCCACAACGAATACATGGTAGCGGTCGCAAAGCTCTCCCAGTTTTTGAAGCTCTTCTTTTGTCCAGACTCTGCCGACAGGATTGTGGGGACTGCACAGCAAAAACAGCTTTACATTCTGGGATGCGATCTTTTCTTCCAGATCGTCGAAGTCAATTTCATAATGTCCGTCCGTCAAAAGAAGCGGGCTTTCTACGATCTTTCTATTGTTATCGCGAATCACCTCAAAGAACGGGTAATAAACCGGCGGCTGAATCAGTACACTGTCGCCCTCTTTTGTCAGAGCGCGTACCGCCATCGCAAGGGCGAATACCACACCGGGGGTTTTTACAAGCCATTCAGACTTTGGCTGCCAGTCAAACCGACTGTCAAACCAGCGATACAGCGCGTCAAAATATTCTCCTTTTACCTCGCTATAACCGAAAATCCCATGGGAAACCGCATTCTGCAGTGCATCCAACACAGGCTTCGGCGCCTGAAAATCCATATCCGCCACCCACAATGGCAACACATCTACGTCACGTCCGCGTTCCACGGCGAAATCATATTTCAGGCTGTTTGTCTTTTTCCGGTCAATTTCCCGGTCAAAATTATAGGTTGTCATTTCTAATCTCCCTCTCAACAAAAATCCTGCCCTGCAGGATTCTTATGCCTGCAACGGGTCGCAAACACGACATTTTTCTGCTCCGCCGCAATGCAGTCCCTACAGCGTGGATTTGTTTCTCAGGAAACAAACGCCTGCTCCAGATCCGCAATCAGCTCGTCCACATGCTCCAGTCCAACGGACAGGCGCAGCAGAGTGTCGGTGATGCCGAGCTTTTCTCTCCACTCCTTCGGAACATCCGGATGGGTCTGCTTCATCGGATAGGTGATCAAAGATTCTGTACCCCCAAGGCTCTCCGCAAAGGTGATGACGCGCACCTTTTCCAGCACGCGCTGTGCCGTTTCCACGCTGTCGACGTCAAAGGAAATCATCGCACCCGCACCTCTCGCCTGCTTTGCATTGATCTCATAACCAGGATGCGTTTCCAGTCCAGCATAATATACTTTTCTGACTTTCTTCTGCTCCGTCAGCCAGCGCGCGATGTTGCCCGCATTTTCCTGCTGCCGCTCCATGCGCACCGCCAGTGTCTTGATGCCGCGCATTACCAGCCAGCTGTCGAAGGGGGACAAACAACCGCCGGTCGTCTTTGCAATCAGGCGGATTTTTGCTGCGAGCTCTTCCTTTGCAGAGCAGACAAAACCGGCGATCGTGTCGTTATGTCCGCACAGGAACTTGCTCGCGCTGTGAATGACGATATCTGCACCGAGCGCAATCGGGTTCTGCAAATATGGAGATAAAAAGGTATTGTCTGTGATCATCAGAAGGTTGTGTTCTTTTGCAAGCTCTGCGCATGCCGAAAGGTCAGTGATCTCCATCATCGGGTTGCTGGGCGTCTCGATATAAAGTGCCTTTGTTTCCGGACGCAGCACCCGTTTGATCTCATCCAAATCACCGGTATTGACAAAATCAACCATCAGTCCATTCTTTTTGCCGATGGTATTGACCAGACGGGTTACGCCGCCGTAAAGGTCTTCAGAACAGATCATGTGGTCGCCGGGTGCAAACAGATCAAATACCGCTGTCACCGCCGCCATGCCGGAAGAAAATGCCGTCGTGTCATAAGCGCCCTCCAGCGCGGTAAGGATTTCCTCCAGATGCTGTCTGGTCGGATTTTTCTCTCTCGTGTAGTCAAAACCGGTCGAATGTCCCAGACCGATATGTCCGAACGTCGCCGTCTGATAGATTGGAAAGCTCACCGCCTTTGTCGGCTCGTCCCAGGAAAAATCCAGATTTCCGTGAATACACTTTGTTTCTATATGATTGCTCATTTTTCTGCTCTCCTTTGCAGTTATTTTTCGGATATTTTCTATCATTCTAATTGGATGCTTCCTATTTGTCAACACTAACATAGTTGGTAGATATGTTTATAATCGATTCCACAGTGGCCTTCTCCCGGACGTTCCCCCGCGCCATTCGCAATACAATAGAATGCACGCTCCGCGAACATTCTATTGTCATGAATCGCGCCTGCGGCGCTTTCCGCAGTGGCTCCGCCACCGCTCCTTTTGCTCACGAAGTCACGGGGGAACTGGTAAACAAAATAAAATTTATTCTTGACCGCCCCTTTTTCCAATGCTATAATGCATCAGATGAACAAAGGCGTTCATGAGTGAAACACTTTCCTATTTAGAAAAGTGTTTGATTCATGGACGCCTTTCAGTATTTGTACAGCAAACACGAGAGAATGAGCGAGGTGTACTTATGGAACAAACTGTGTACTTACAGCTGGAGGACGGGACCTGTCTGACCGGAAAACATTTCGGCGCTCCTTTGAAAGAGGACGTCATCGCGGAAGTCGTTTTTACGACGGCTATGACCGGATATACAGAAACGCTGACCGACCCCAGTTATTACGGACAGATGGTCGTTCAGACATTTCCCCTGATCGGCAACTACGGCGTCAATCCAAAAGACTTTGAAAGCAAAGGAATTCACATGAGCGCATACATCACCAGAGAATGGTGCCCATGTCCTTCCAATTTCAGATGTCAGATGGATCTTGACGCTTTTTTAAAGCAGCAAAATGTCCCTGGCATCTATGATCTGGATACCCGTTACCTGACCAAGCTCATCCGCGAGCGCGGCGTCATGAACGGACGGCTCACATCCCTCCGCCCGGACTCTGCAGCTGTTGAAGACTTAAAGAGCTGGGCAATCACGGACGCGGTAGCACACGTTACCTGCAGGGAACCTTACCAGATTCCGTCCCCGCTTCCCCGTCATCACGTCGTTTTGTGGGACTTCGGTGCAAAACAGAATATCATCCGAAAGCTGCACGCATTAAACTGCGACCTGACCATCGTTCCCGCTTCCACGACAGCAGCACGCATCCTCTCCTATTCGCCGGACGGTATCATGTTGAGCAATGGTCCCGGCAACCCGAAGGATAACCCGGCTATCATTTCCGAGCTGTCTCACCTCTGCAAATCCGGCATTCCGATTTTTGGCATCTGCCTGGGGCATCAGCTTCTCGCCCTTGCAAACGGTGCGGACACCGAAAAATTGAAATACGGACACCGCGGTGCAAACCAGCCGGTGAAAGATCTGCTCACCGGCAGGGATTATATCACCAGTCAGAATCATGGCTATGCCGTCAAAAACGATTCCCTCCCGGATAATGCAGTACTTCGTTTTATCAACCTAAACGACGGAACCTGTGAGGGCGTTTCTTATCAGGATTTTCCCGGCTTCTCAGTGCAGTTCCATCCGGAAGCCTGCGGCGGTCCTCATGACTCCGAGTTTTTGTTCCGCGAATTTGTCGCACTGATGGAAAGGAGGGCATAAAGCATGCCGTTAAATCCCAATCTGAAAAAAGTAATGGTAATCGGCTCCGGTCCCATCGTCATCGGTCAGGCTGCCGAATTTGACTATGCAGGTACCCAGGCGTGCCGCGCTTTAAAAGAGGAAGGTCTGGAGGTTGTGTTAGTTAATTCTAACCCTGCAACAATCATGACAGATGCCGCCATGGCAGATCATGTCTACGTGGAGCCTCTGACTCTGGATTTTCTAAAAAAAATCATCAAAAAAGAACACCCTGACAGCATTCTTTCCACCCTCGGCGGTCAGACCGGCCTGACGCTTTCGATGCAGCTGGCAAAGGAAGGCTTTCTGGCACAGGAGGGCGTTACACTTCTTGGCGCAAACCCCGAAACCATTGCCAAAGCCGAAGACCGTCAGGTTTTTAAAAGCACCATGGAAGCGATCCGGGAGCCTATCATCCCCTCTGTCGTTACGACGACGCTTGAGGGTGCCCTCTCCTTTGCGCACACTGCAGGCTATCCGGTTATCGTGCGTCCCGCCTTCACCCTCGGCGGCACCGGAGGCGGCATCGCTGCAGACGAAGCACAGCTGCGAGAAATTGCTTCCGCAGGACTCCGTCTTTCCCCGATCACGCAGATTCTGGTGGAAAAATGTATCTCCGGCTGGAAAGAGATTGAATTTGAGGTCATGCGCGACGGCGGCGGAAACGTCATCACAATCTGCTCTATGGAAAATCTTGATCCGGTGGGTGTCCACACCGGCGACTCCATCGTTATCGCCCCTGCGGTCACCCTCGCGGATAAAGAATACCAGATGCTTCGAAGTGCTGCACTCCACATCATCGAAGCTATGGGCATTGAGGGCGGCTGCAACGTACAGTTTGCTCTAAATCCCGAGAGCTTCGAGTACGCTGTTATTGAGGTAAACCCCAGGGTTTCCCGTTCCTCCGCCCTTGCCAGCAAAGCGACCGGCTATCCGATCGCCAGAGTCGCTGCCAAAATCGCCATCGGCTACCGGATGGACGAAATCAAAAACGAAATCACTGGCAAGACGAAAGCATGCTTCGAACCGGCATTGGACTATGTTGTCGTCAAATTTCCGAAATGGCCCTTTGACAAATTCGTGTATGCGACAAGAAAGCTCGGAACCCAGATGAAAGCCACCGGTGAAGTCATGGCCATTGGCAGAAACTTCGAGCAGGCGCTGATGAAAGCCGTTCGCGGCGCAGAAATCTCCCATGACTGCCTGGCAGACGTGCATATGCGCGCACTCGACGACGAAGCCCTAACCGCCAAAATCCTGGCGCAGGACGACGAACGCATCTTCGCGGTTTACGAAGCGCTCTTCCGCGGTTTTTCCATCGAAAAAATCCATCAGCTGACTTTGATCGATGAATGGTTTTTAGCAAAGCTTTTGCATCTGTGCAACCTCGAAAAACGGCTGAAGACAGAGCCGCTCACGCATGATTTTCTGCGGGAATTAAAGAGAAACGGTTTTCCGGATAAAACGATTGCACGCCTGTCCGGCAACTCTACTTTCCCCCACCTTCCGTATTCCTATAAGATGGTCGATACCTGCGGCGCGGAGTTTGCGGCAGAAACCCCCTACTTCTACTCCACCACTGACGAGGAGGACGAGGCTTCCGCTTTTATCGCGGAACACAGCTCCAAAAAGCCCGTCGTCATCGTCTTTGGCTCCGGTCCGATCCGAATCGGTCAGGGAATCGAATTCGACTATGCCTCCGTTCACTGTGTCTGGGCATTAAAGGATGCCGGATATGAGGTTGTTATCGTCAATAACAACCCGGAAACCGTTTCCACCGATTTCAATACAGCAGACCGCCTGTACTTTGAGCCCCTGACTCCGGAAGATGTCGGAGACATCATCCGTGTGGAAAATCCGGTTGGTGCCGTTGTTGCCTTCGGCGGACAGACCGCAATTCGCTTGACCAAATGGCTTTCAGAAAACAATGTTCCGATTCTGGGCACACCTGCAGACAGTATTGACGCTGCCGAAGACCGGGGACGGTTTGAAGCTCTCTTAAAACAGCTCCATATCAAGCAACCCGTCGGAGATACCGTCCACACTGCAGAGGAAGCGATCGAAACAGCGAACCGTCTCGGCTATCCGGTTCTGCTGCGCCCCAGTTATGTCCTTGGCGGTCAGAACATGATTATCGCCTTTTCCGATGCGGACGTAAAAGAATATATGGATATTATTCTTTCCCATATGGAAGGGAACCTCGTCCTGATCGATAAATATATGATGGGCACGGAGCTTGAAGTCGACGCAATCTGCGATGGCGAGGATGTCCTGCTGCCCGGCATCATGGAGCACATCGACCGTGCAGGCATCCACTCCGGCGACTCCATCGCAGTTTACCCTGCCTGGAATTTAAGCCCCGCCAAAACCGCAAAGCTCGTGGACTACTCCACCCGCCTTGCCCTCGCCTTAAACACGAAGGGCTTGATCAACATCCAGTACGTCATCTGCCAGGATCAGGTTTATGTCATTGAGGTAAACCCCCGTTCCTCCAGAACCGTGCCTTATCTGAGCAAAGTCACCGGCATCCCGATGGTCGATATCGCCACCCGCGTCATGCTCGGGGAAAAATTAAAGGATATGCCTTACGGCACCGGTCTTGCCCCGATTTCCTCCTACACCGCGATCAAAGTGCCTGTCTTCTCCTTTGAAAAGCTGTCTGGACTGGACACGCAGCTCGGACCTGAAATGAAATCTACCGGTGAAGTGCTCGGCATCGCATCCACCATGCGGGAAGCGCTCTACAAAGGATTGGTCGGCGCAGGCTACCAGCTGACCGACAGGGGCGGCATCTTCATCACCGTGCGCGACACCGATAAGGATGAAATCCCTGATATTGCACAGCGGTTTGCAGATCTTGGCTTCCACCTGTATGCAACCGCAGGTACGGCAGCTGTACTGCGTGACCATGGTATGTCGGTTACCCTTGTCCATAAGATCAGCGAATCCGAGCACAACACCATCGCACTTCTGGAAAGCGGAAAGGTCAATTACATCATTTCGACCTCCAAAAAGGGGCGTACCCCTGCCCGGGACAGCGTAAAGGTTCGCCGCAAATCTGTGGAGCTTGGCATTCCCTGCCTGACCAGCCTGGATACGGCAGTTGCCCTGGCGGATATCTTAAAGAGCGGCTTTACGCCGGATACGGCAGAGCTGGTCGATATCTGCACGCTGCAAAAGTAAAGGGATCGTTTTTATCGTATGGAAACGAAGTTTCCTATACGATGAAAAAAGCTCAGAGCACAGCATCTATTCCTTTGCTGTGCTCTGGGCTTTTCTTTTCAATCTTTTCTACATCCGCGATGGCTCTCCGCCGTCACTCTTCCATCTGTTCCTTATGATATTGCAGCGTATACAGCTGGTAATATCGTCCATGCTTTGCAAGCAGCTCCTGATGCGTGCCCTGCTCCAGGATCCTTCCGTGGGATAGCACAATAATGTTGTCCGCATGCTGAATCGTGGAAAGTCTGTGGGCTACCATCAGCATCGTGCCGACGCTGCGCATTTTTTCCAGGGAATCCTGAATCAAAAGCTCCGTCTCGGTGTCAATATTAGCAGTCGCCTCATCCAGGATCATAACACTTGGTTTGTGGATGATGGTTCGCGCAAAGCTCAGCAGCTGACGCTGTCCGGCAGAGAAGTTATTTCCTCGCTCCCGCACCTCCTCATCCAGACCATGCTCCAGCTTGTCAATAAAATGATCGGCATTCACATACTGGCAGACGCGACGGATTTCTTCATCCGAAATGCCCTCTTCCCGCAGAACGATGTTGCTGCGGATCGTGCCGGAGAACAGAAATACATCCTGCAGCATCTGACCAAAATGCCTGCGCAGGGAAGCGATCTTGATCTTGCGAATGTCGATACCGTCGATCAAAATCTCGCCCTTCTGGAACTCGTAGTTGCGGCAGATCAGGGACAAGATTGTGCTCTTTCCGGAACCGGTCGATCCGACAAACGCCACCGTTTCTCGCGGATTTACATGGAAAGACACACCCTGCAGCACCCACTCCCCGGGAATATAGGAAAACCACACATTGCGAAACTCGATTTCGCCGTGCACCTCTTCCAGCTCTATGGCATCGGGCGCATCTACCAGCTTCGGCTCCAGATCCATGATCGAGAACACCTTTTCCGCAGACGCCAAAGCCGACTGCAGCCAGTTAAACTGCTCCGCCAGGTTCTGGATCGGGGTGAAAAATTTCGAAATATACATATAAAAGGTAACGATCGTTCCGCCTGTGATCGTCTGTCCTAAAAACGCCACGCCGTTTAAATGTCCCATGCCGCCCAGATAAAACAGACATAGGATGGAACAGATGTAAAGCATATACACCAACGGACGAAATACACTGAACACGAAAATCTGACTCAGGTTTGCCTTTGCCTGCGTCTGGCTTTTCTCACGAAATTCCGCCATCTTTTCCTCTTCGCGTCCGAAAATCTGCGTAACCTTGATGCCGGAAAGGTTTTCCGAAAGATAAGTATTGATATCCGTCGTCGCATCCTTTACCCTGCGGTATGCCCGACGGGAAAACTTCCGGAAGATCACTGTAAAGATCACGATGAAGGGAACAAAGCACAGCACCATCAGCGTCAGCTCATAGTTTAAGCAGATCATTGCAATTAATATGCCTACAATAACAAAGGCATTCTTTGTCAGGCTGACCAGCAGGTTCGTAAACATCATCGAAATCGCGTTGGTATCGTTGGTCACACGGGTCACCAGCTTGCCCACCGGAATCTCATTGAGCTGCTCATGAGAAAGGGATTCGATATGGGTAAACAGATCCTCACGCAGATCGGACACAATCCGCTGTCCAACCCGCTGCAAAATCACCGCCTGCAGATAGGTACTTCCCATTGAAAACAGCAGCACCACCACATAACCGCCTACTCGGGCATACAGGGCAGGCAAAACAAAATCACCTGCAACCAGCTCTTCGATATTACCGATGATCAGCGGCGAAATAATATCATAGGCGATTGAAAACATCATCAGGAACAATACCAGTACAAACTGCTTCCAGTACGGCTTTGCATAAGCTACCAGACGGTGCATAATTTCGCCGTCCTTCATCGTGCGTTCAAATCCCATCTGGGACTTTTTGTCCTTTACCAGCACATAAGCGGCGGTCAGAAGCGCCGTGATCGTACCGATGACCGCGCCGGTCAAAAGCAACGGATTAACTTCAATCATGGCTGGCACCTCCTTCGCACTTTTCTACAGACTCCGACGCATGCTCTGGGGCATCAACGGAATCCTCCATGTCAGACGTTCCTACCGCATCGGACGAATCTGCCGTTTCGTCCTCCAGACGCTGTAAATCTACCATCCGCCGATATTCGGGACAGCTGTGATACAGCGCATCATGCGTACCGACCGCTTCTACTCTGCCATCCTCCAGAAATACGATCTTATCCATCCCCTCCACTGTCGAGATGCGATGTGCGATCAACAGGGTGGTCTTGCCTGCACGGGTGGTCTTTAAGTTATCGAGAATAATTTTTTCAGTACGGGTATCCACTGCAGAAACCGAATCATCCAAAATCAGAATCGGCGCATTTTTTAACAGCGCACGAGCAATGGAAATCCGCTGCTTCTGACCGCCGGAAACAGTCACACCCCGTTCTCCCAGGATGGTTTCATAGCCTTCCTTGAAATCTACAATATTGTCCCGCACATCTGCCATGGAAGCGGCGCCATCGATCTGATCGGTCGTAGCATCCTCTACGCCAAAGCCGATATTGTGTGCAATGGTATCTGAAAACAAAAAATTATCCTGGGGCACATAGGCACAGGCATTGCGTACGGAATGAATGGAAACGCTGTTCACATCCTGACCGTCCACAAACAGCGTTCCGTCCGGCACGTTATAGGTACGAAGCAGCAGATCTACTACCGTAGTCTTACCCGCGCCGGTTTTGCCTACAATACCGACTCTCTCACCGGCAGCTACCTGAAAGCTGACGTCCTGCAGTACATTATAATCGCCGTCCGGATAGCGGAACGTCAGATGCCGGAATTCAATACTGCCTTTTGGATTTTCAAGATTCCCTACACCATCCCGGTCCGTCACATCTACAGGGGCATCCATCAGCTCCGTAATACGATTCAGGGAAGCCTTACCGCGGGAAGTCTTTTCAATCAGCATCGAGATCGCCATGATCGGCCAGACGATGGATTCAAAGTAGCCGATGTATTCCACCAGCTGTCCGGCGTTAAATTTTCCACCAAACACCAGCCAGCCGCCGTAGCCTAAGATGACGCAGATGACAGATTCCACAAACAGCGTCACCAGCACCTCCAGCAGGGTTGCGATCTTTGTATAGGTAACGTTGATCTCTTCATTTTCACGGTTTAGCTTACGGAATGCTGTCAGCTCCTTAAATTCCTTGACAAATGCCTTGATCACCGCGATGCCGGAAAAGTTCTCCTGTGCAAAATCCGAAAGATCAGAGAAAGCCTTCTGCCGTTCCTCCCAGCGTTTTGTCATCGTCGTACCCATAATAGTGCCGATGCCAAACATGATCGCCGCAGGAATCAGGGCCAGCAGCGTAAGCTTGAAATCCATCCGCCACATTTTGTACAGCGCCAGCAGACCAAGCACCAGAGCGTCGAAAAACATCAGAATGCCGTCGCCGAAGCACTCCTGAATCGTATCCAGGTCATTTGTATACAGGCTCATCAGGCTTCCTACCTTGTTGACCTGATAATACTGCTGCGACAAACGACGACTGTGATCAAACATTCGCTCCCGCAGATCTGCCTGTACACACACTGCGGAACCGAAAAAGCATACCCGCCATAAAAAGCGCCCGATCACCATCATCAAAACAATCCAGATCATGGGCAGACAGATATTCTGAAACAGTACCTCCCTGGTAAAGGTCAGCGTCTGACCATCCACCACCACTTTACCTAAGTTCACACCATTAATGACCAGACGATACAGCTCCGGAATCATCAGCTGGGCAATATCGACGATCAAAAGTGAGAGCAGTCCAAGCAGCAGCGCAGGTGCATTTTTCAGATAGTAACGATTGATATACTTGCCGAAAATCACGACTTTCCCCTCCTTTTTCTTTTGTTTTCCCCTGTAATATTTTCCCCAAAAGTAAAATAGTCGTATTTTTTTAGTATAAAGGATGCCATCAGGGAAGTCAACGCAATAGGAGAAAAAGAGACTGCCGGATCCGCCTTTTACGGAAGAAACGGCAGCCTTCTGATGTGGAATTTTACAGTGGATCCCTTGAGGTTTTTGCATCACCGAAAAAGAACATAAAATCCTGCAGCTCTGTTCGCATCATCCGGTCATTTTTCAAAAGTCTCTTCGCCTCTGCAAGCTGCAGCGTTCTGTCATAGGCAATGCTTTTGAGCTGTATTTTTCCATCCACGATCACCGCGTAGTGCGCAGTCTTGTCGGGATCATCCGGTCTTCTGTAGGAAATGCTTCCCGGATTTATCCATTCCATTCCCTCCCCAAGGGTATGAATGCATTGTCTATGGGTATGCCCGAAAATCAATCGTCGCTTTCCGTCACACTCTGCTCCATAGCTGGCATTCCAATACTGATCAAAGGCATAGCGGCTCTCGATCGTCCCGTAGCCATTGTCGTATTGATGCGCGATTCCATAGCTCCATCCATCTGCCTCAAAATATGCCTTTTCCGGGAGCTGCTTCATCCAATCGACATCTTTTTCACTCAGTCTTTCACAGTTATAATGCACCCATTTGTATGTTCCATCTGCTACATTTGTCCATGCTCCGCTCTCGTAAATATTTATGACATGGCGGTCATGGTTTCCATATACGAGGACTGTATTTTCCAACTGGCGAAACCGCTCCAGGACCTCCTGAGGTGAGATCCCGTAGTCCGTAAAATCCCCTGCACAGCATAACAGATCATAGTCTGCTTCCTCCCGCAAAATAGTATCCAACGCCCGAATATTTGCATGAATATCTGAAATTACAAGTATTTTCATATAGCTATATTCCCTTCTGTGTCAGTTACATAAAGCCAATAGGCATAGTCGGTCAATCCGAATAGGACACCGACCATTTGATTCTCCCCGTTTCTTGCAACAAGACTGATTGATACATGGTCAACCAGCTTTGCTATCCTTTCCTCGAACCGTTCCTTCGGATACTGCGAACCCTAAATCCATATGTTTTAGAAATTCGAGATATTCTTTCAGCAATGGCATTCTACCATTTAGCATATTTTTTCACTCATACAACTTTGACGTTATTTTATGTTTCATGTGTGTACATTCTCCTTTTCCCCAAATATTTCGTATATTTTAATGCACTATATTACATTTTTATATATGAATCAATGTAGTTTTTAGCACTAACTCGAAAATACTACACGCCGTTCTCCAGTTCTTCATAGTGATGGGGTTTAACACTATAGTTTTCAAACAGGCTTTTTTCAAATGCTGCTTTCCATTTCTTCACACCCGGCACTGTCCAGCAGCTTCGGCATGGGAATCCCCAGCTTCCGAAGGGTTTCGTGATCCCATAGTTCAAATTGGAGCTTGTTTCAGTTCCGGCCGCAAGGCTTTGAATTTCACTTTCCACTCGTTGGAAATCCGGTAGGAATCACAGATTTTCTGAATGGCCTTGCCGCAGATGGAATAAGGAAGCCCACAGCTTTTCATCCACCGATGAACAACCTCCGGCTCAAAAATAGTCAGCTCTGCAATCAACCAGGCTTGCGCCATCTGTACATAATAGTGATCGTCTGCTTTCATCAGCGGCAGCAACCGCTCTGCATGACCATGCCCCAGCCGGGAAATAAACATTACATAGCCCCAGCGACGAATAAATGGATCATCGGAATGGATATATTCCTGGGCATACCCTATCGCCATTTCAAAATCCAGCGCCGCCACATACCGAATGATTTGATCCGTGTGCCACCAATCCGTAAACAGTAAATTATTGTGAATAAAAGCCATCCGTGCAGCCACATCCTTAATTTGCTGTAAGTTTACATAATAGTAGATCCGATGAAACTGCTGCTCCGTCAAAATATGTTCCCGAAGGGGAGCTGCGTCCGCCTGTTCCTTGACATAGCGGCGGATCAGCCTGTCCACGTCTGCTGTTTTGTATTGCCCCAAAGCGTCCAGATCCTGCTGAACGGACTGTGGTGTCAAAATTTTTCTTTCTTCCATAATCGTTTCTCCATATTTTTCTTCCATTTCTTTCGTATGTGCCTGAAACAACGCTAACGCCTGTATCTGAATGCAAGACAGAGCGCTTTGATCCGTATCTGCAAACTCTCCTCTGATTTTCGCAGAAGCTACCGCATGGGCGTCATTTAGTTTGAGCACGCCAACATACTGCCGGGAAATGATCACTTTTTCGCTGTTTTCCAACGTGGCCTCGAACCGCCCCGATACAGATGGGTGGACATATTGGATCTTGTCTGCGTTCAGGATCATGGATTTACTGCATCGAAAAAGCATAGAGCCTCGGCATATTTCTTCAAATTCATACAGCTTTTGCTTGCACTTCAAAGTGAACTGCCGTGTCTTGCTTTTAGCAGACACGGCAGTTTGTCAGGAGCATCCTATCTTTTTCGGGGTTTGGATTTTCATAATTCTGCAAACGGGATTTTCTATTTCTTTTTCCACACCATTACATAATCTCTTTCTCCAGTAGCTTCATCCAATCCATCGCTCTGGATCTCAAAACCTTCCCTCTTGTAGAAAGAGATTGCCCGTGTATTTTTCCGATACACATTTAAGCGTAATTCGTTTCTTTTGTCTTTTGTATCATTCAGCAGAATTTTACCGATACCCTGAGACTGCATTTTATCAGAAACAAAAATGCCCTCGATATAATCGTTGTTCAGCCCTATAAACCCCTGGATTTTCTGATCACTTTCATAGACATAGACTTCCGCCTGTAACAGCATTTCTTTTACCAATTTAAAATTACGTTTCCAATATTGAGCAGAAATAAAATCATGTGCTTTTAAATTCGTATCTAACCATATATCGGCAACTCTGTCTATATCTGCTTTTTGTAATTTTCTGACCATAATCTATATTCCTCTCAAACACAACTTCGTCAAACCAAAGTTCACAATACCTGCAAGCTTGTTCCACCCTATCTTATCCCCAGCTCGTCCAGTGCTTTCTCCCAATAGGAGTCCGCAATATTATACCAGGGGTCCTGATAGTCGTTTAGTTTCATGACATGATTTAAGACCGTTCCGTGGGGCAGCTCTCCGGTATCCAACAAATGCTCCGTGATCCTGCACCAGTACGGCGATGCATCCCAAAGCCCGGATTCGTGAATTTCTTTTATTACGGTATCCACGTCATATTCCAGGGAAAGGAATTCCGGCTTCCAGTCCTTTCCGTCCGAGGTCAATATCATGTACTGTGTTTTTTTCGGGGACTTCAACGGAACTCCGACCGCTCCCGCGTTTATGATTTTCTTTTTCCCGTCAGAAACGAATCCCTGCATATGGGTATGTCCGCATATGATATAGCGCTCTTCGCATTTTTGAACGAATAAATCCTCCGAAAGCAGCGCTTTCTGATTCTCAAAAGGCGTTCCATGACAAGCCAGAACCGGTTCCATCCCGGCAAACCGGATGCTTTGGCTGATCGGCAACGTTTCAAAAAAATCAAGATCCTTTGCATTCAGACTGTTGTAATTATAAATCATTGCCATGACACTGCGGTTTCCACTTTTCCAGTCACAGTTTTGATCTTTTCTGCGATTGAGCCAGTAATCTTCTTTATTTCCCCTTATAAAAATGCAGGAAGCATTTTGTTTCAGTTCATACAGAATCTCCAGCGTTCTTTGCGGATAGGGAAACTCGCCCAAATAATCGCCCAAAAAAATATAGGCATCCACATTCTGCTCCAACGCATGCGCCAGACAGCGCTGCAAGGCGATATAGTTTCCATGTATATCTGACATTACTGCTATTTTCATGTCCGTTCTCCATTTTTCTTCGCAGATCCTCTACCGTTGCAGTGACTGGAAAAGTGCAGGTATTTTTTCCGTCCTCTTACATGCAATCCGATGCCGATGCAAAGAAACGTAACTCCGAGTATACCCCTGTCAGTTCTGTTTCAGCTCCATGTTGATCGATTTTTCGGTAAAGCCATTAAAATAGTGGTTTATTTCGTTATTTTACCGTAAACTCTGTCCATTCTATGTGATTATATTTCATCACATCATCTGCCTTTCTCATTCCCAATTTTTCGTAAAATGAAATGGCATTTTCGTTTGCAACCAGATAGACAACAACATCCTTTTTACCGCCTGCTAAAGAATGCGCGGTCTCCATCAATTCCTTACCGATTCCCTGGTGTAAATAGTCTCTGTCTACACCCAAATCAGTTACATAAAGCCAATAGGCATAGTCGGTCAATCCGAATAGGACACCAACAATTTGATTCTCCCTGTTTCTTGCAATAAGACTGATTGATACATGGTCAACCAGCTTTGCTATCCTTTCCTCGAACCGTTCC
>ERZ773146.1219-NODE-1219-length-18685-cov-4.994310_pt1 | contig 18685 bp, 10 predicted proteins | sample MGYA00580847_ERZ773146 | MGnify/ENA primary metagenome ERZ773146 (study PRJEB29015, sample SAMEA2737830) | human gut metagenome | biome: human gut; feature: human-associated habitat; material: faeces | place: China | collected 2012 ...
AGGGGTACTGGACCTGCAAATTTTCGGTTTTCTCAGGTCCAAAAGCCTCACAGAAGAGCTGCACAAGCAGCTCCTCCGCACGGCTGTTGACGCTGGTTGCTTTCATTGGCTCCATGGTGGTCTCCTAAATTCAGACATGCTTTATTCTCACAGATTATAGTAGTGCCCCACCAAAGTCCTGAATTACGAGATCACTGTCACGACCGGAAATCGATTTGCCAGTCGCTTTTTCAATCTCATTCAAAATAGCAGTTGCACGCTTGATGAAGAACTCATCAAACCGATCCGCGCGGATATCGCCCGTATCGATCAAATGTGTCTTAAGATAGCCATCCAGTATATCTGGTTCTACTTGACCTTTCTTCTCAATCTTGGTCAGATATTGGCTTGGTGCTACTCCACCAATTTCACGGTTAGTAGAATACGTGATAGGTGTCTTGTTCACGACAGAATTCCATTTTGCGCGCGGCAGCCCTTTTTTCTCGCAATAATCTCGCGGGAAGATATGGTGAATGTCTATACTCTCCGCTTTATAAACCGTAAAGTCCATTTCACGACCACTGATAAAATCTTTGCATTGATTTTTCAAGATCCGTGCCATAATGCCTTTATAGGCTGCGCTCAATCTTGACTGCAAAGATAACAGACGCACTGGATTAAAATAAAACTCCTGCACCGTTTTAGGCGTTTTGCTGGCGTCTTCTAACCACGCCATCACTCCCACTACATCATATACGTAGCGCGTTTCATTTGCACTTCCATACATTTCACCAAAAACGCCGCACCAGTACCATTGCTTTATTTTGTCTTTTACGCTTGTTGTTTTAATGCGATTATGCTCTGCCAGCAGTGTACAAAGAACTGCAAGCGGAATCAATTGCGTTGTATACGGTAAGTCCTTGCTGGAAAAGATCCGTTCTTCCTGCAAAATTTTTTCTGCTTCTACAAATCCATCTGTCAAATCATCTGCATACCGCTGATACTCTGCCAGCGTCAGATTCAAGACATCTTTCTTCTTACAACTTACGGTTCCTCCTTTTTTATACGAAGACAGTAATGTGCAAGCTGTAAGGAAATCCGTCGCAGAGGTCACTGAAAGAATGTCGTCACTGAAATATTTTTTCTGTCTTTCTTCCCAGTCCTTACGCAGTTCGAAATTATCCATTGCAAAAATCGCAGTGACTAATTCAAAAACTGTAAGTGATACTCCACCAGTATTTACATTCTCAAAGACCTGGCAAACTGCCTCCTTGGGTGTATCTTTATCCAATGTAATCACTGGAATTGTATACTGCCCCAATGGAACAATTACTTTGGAGAGAAAGTCCATATACAATTTTGCAGCATTTGAATCGTACTGATGATATTGCATATAGTCCATTTGCCACTTGCTGTATTTGCTCGGATCAAGAATAATGTTTAGCGGGAACACGTTCTGAGCGTATTCCTGAGATGCCGACGAAAGATCCAGCTCAACCTTTCGACCAAAATCTGAAGTTATTTTCCGATCCTTAGGAACCGAAATAATCGAATCCACCCGGTCAACCGTGCTGTTAACAGCTTTGACCATATCAATATAGTAAAAGCGTTCTATTTCTTGCCCTTTGTCTGTTCTTGTTCTAACTGCTTTCTCGCTAAAAAGTGAAGAATAGACAGATGTCAGTCTTTGTTGTCCATCCAGAATAAGTTCATCAGGCACCACCTTGTCTGCAGAAGGCGCCCCTTCAACAACTCGTGATTTGAAGTGAATACTCTCATTACCGTATTCCAGAAACATTGCTGCACCGACAGGATAACCATTTGTAATACTTGCAATCAGTGCTTTTATCCTACCATCATCCCATACCCAGCCTCTTTGAAAATCAGGAAGTTGCGTTTTTCCTGTATGGATTGTGGCCATCAGGTCTGTGATTTTTCTATCATTCGTTTTCATAGAGCACGCCTTTCTTCACTCCACACCAAGTGCTTTAAACACCGCATCCTCTGCGCTGCTGTAGAAGATCAGATTGAAGCTACCCACCAATTCCGGTGGAACAGTCCCCAGATCAACGGCACTTGAAATCGGCAGCAGAACCTTCTTTGCACCGCTATCGAGGCAGACCTGCAGGCTGTTTGCAAGCTCATCTACCTTCAAGATTGTCCCACTGATGCTGATCTCGCCCAGAACTGCAAGGGTACTGACCGTGGGACGACCAAGGGCAATGCTGCACAATGCAATCAAGGTGGGCAGTGCCAGCTTTCCTGTCATACCGATGCCCTGAAGATCCTGATAGTTGATAATGTAGTCCTTAGATGCCGTGCTGATGCCGCCGCTAATGCGGTTTCCGTTGGCTTTCAGGAAGTTGAAAGCCGTGTTGGTGGATTCTCTGCAATCACGGTCACTGCCAAGACCGGTGCGCTCAAACTTTCCGCTGCCCGGCAACATCTGGCTTTCCAACCGGAACACACCAATCATGCCGCTTTTTCCACGCGAAACAGTGTGAATCTGTCCCGGATTGCACATTCCATCCGGGATCAGCTTACCGCCACCCTGTTCGGGAACCGACACAAACTTTTCTTCAAAGGTATCCAGATCAATGTAGCTGAAATTCACATCATAGAACTCCATGCCACCCAGCTTTTTCAGTTGCTCTTTCACTCGACGGCGCATTTCCAGTGCAAAGACAAGGATCTCCTCCAGTTGCTCTTTGGTAAACTCACCGTCCGGATACAGCAGCTTTACATAGCCGCCTACGATCTTACGCACTGCGATCGTATCACGCTGATTCAGATTTTTACCAAGGCGGAAATACTTATCTAGTGCATCGCCGTACTGCTCCTTACGCAGTTCCCGGATAAATTCAGCAAGATAATCCGTGATGAAGCCGTAGTCGTTGGTGAAATGCTCCGGGCGGAATTTTGGGATCTCCCAGCCGGGAATGTAACAATGCAAGCGATCCAAAAATGCAGTGTCTGTTCCCATTTCAGGCGGGAACGGGTCAAACAGGCTGGAGGTTTTTAGCAGCACATCCACACTCTGGTTAATATTTCCCACAAAGACCATCGAGGCCGAGGCTGCTTTTTCCTCCTTGCCACGGGCAAAAGACCCAGATGCCATATAATCCTTCATGATCTGGATGCCGTCTTTGTCCTTGAACTTGATACCAGCAACCTCATCAAAAGCCACACAGTCCCACAGACCCACTAAACCAACGGTCTTTCGTCCCATGTTATAGAATAGGTTTGCCACAGTCGTTTGTCCACCGGACACCAGAATGCTGTTAGGGCTGATTTCCTTATAGATATGGGACTTACCGGTACTGCGAGGTCCAAGCTCGCAGAGGTTGAAGTTGTTCTCCACCAGCGGCAGCATACGTGCCAACAAGAGCCATTTCTCCCGCTGGTTCAACTGCTCCGGCTCATAACCGCAAGAACGCAGCATTACATCCATCCACTCGTCCTGCGTGAAGGCTTTACGTCCGGTGCGTACTTTCTCAATATCGATATGAGGCATCTGGATGGGGGTCAGTTTGCGGATGCTGATAGGCGAAACATCCTTCTGCTTTTTCTGCCGGGGTTCGCTGTCAAGATCTTCCATACCAAAGCTGCTGTCACCTTCGGATTCATATTCCAGTTGAACGATGCACCAGATGCCGCCGCAGAGCAAACGGTCAAATTTTTCCGGGTAGTCGTCCGTAATGGGCACATTGGAGAGTCCCAGATTGGAAAACTCTGCAAAGAAGCAGTCTTTCTTGATATCCAGATGCACGGTCACCATATCGATAATGGTGTGGCTGCCCTTTTTCCGCAGCTGCGAAAGAATCTTTTGTGCTTCATCAGGTCGTACAAAGTTGTCCGCCAGAATGTGCTTTACATTCTGCACGCCCTGCTCGATGATCTCCTCATCGTCCGAGCTGCAGTACTGCCCCAGCAGAAACTCCAGCACATAGACCGGTACGTTGGCACCTTCCTTGATCTTTTTGGTCAGATCCTTGCGGACGATGCGACCATCAAAGTTTTCCCGCAGTTTCCGGCGCAGTTCTTCCCGGTTTCCCTCTGCTGCCTGATCCATCATTAGCATACGGTGTACCCGCCTTCCTTTTTGTTAGAATCCAAAGCCAAAATCGTCTGCAAAAGCAATATCCATCATCACCGGATGGCGCCACTGTTCCAGACCTGTATCCTCATCATAGACCACAAGATAATACTGCTTATCCTTGTCGTACTTCTTGTTCTTAAAGGTAAAACGCAGCCGGAAAATACGCTTTTGTGCGCTGAGCTCCCGGTTGTCTGCCACATAGGTGTTTTCGTTGGAGATCTTCTCGTTGTCCTCCGAGATAAAGAACACCCGGTACTTTGCCGGTTTCACAGTATCGCTGACGGCTTCCGACTGGACAAAATCCATGGAGGTGATCAGATTCGTGATCTTGTGGAGAATGCTGACCAGTGCGATCTCTGCATTCTTGGTCTCCTGATGTCCACGCTCCATTTTGATATCCAGCACTGGCACCAGCATCTCCTGCGGCGAGGAGCCGCCGTGGACGTAGTTGGCACCGCCGCCAGCAACCTTGAACACGTTGCTGCTGACCGGGTAGGAAACCACCTTGGCATCCTGGTTGCCCAGTACTGTGCCCATGCTCATGTGCCCGATGCCGTCATCCTGAAGCGGAGCAGCGGACACCACAAAGCGGCGGTTGACAAAAGCATTTTCCATGCTCTTGCCTGCGATCTTCTCGCTCTCGGACAGCTTATCCCGCTTATAGATAAAGCCGTGGTCTGCCGTTACGATAAAGTGATGTGTGTTTCCACTGCCATTGATGCGGCGGATCAGATCCATGATCTCCTGCACGGCTTCCTCACAGGCGTTGAACACCTCATCCTCGGTGTTGGGCTTGTCGCCACGGGCATCGATCTGGTTGTGGTACACATAGATGACCTGCCGCTTGGTAAGGACATCCCGTAAGTCTGCCACCTTCATGCTCTTGATCACGTCAAACTGGATACAGACACTGTCCGGCACATAGCTTTGCAGCACCTGCTGACGCCCTGCCAGCGTATCGCAGAGGGTGCCATCCACCAGAACCTGAAAGTCATCGGTCATTTCCAGCGTGCGGTGCGGGAGAAGCGCAGCCATACCCAGCCGGGTATAGGAGGGCAGCACGCCCAACTGCACGTTCAACTGCGCCGAGCACTTGGGGTCATCCTGCATCCGGGCAAAAAGTTCCTGCCCTACCTCATACCGCATGGCATCGGAGATAATGACCACGGTACGCTCCTTGGCGTAGCGCAGGTTGGCGTTGTAGAAATCCTGCTGCAAGGGCAGCACCGACAGAGCCTCCTGCTGCTGGAGAGCCTCGTTCCATGCCGGGAGAAGGGTGGCAAGATATTCGTTGGTGTAGATGTTCTCCACCAGTTCCCGCAGCGGCTCAAAGGCTTCGGTGTTTTCCAGCTTGTCGTAATAAAAGTAGAACTTCCGGTACTGCTGGTCTATCTGATGATCTGCGGACAGATACCGGTCCACAATGGCTTTGAAGCCCTCGGCGCTGCGATAGTTTGCCGCCTGCACCATGCAATAGGCGCTTTGCAGCAACTGGTAGATCTTGTCGGTCTTTCTGCCAAAGTGCATCTTGGCACGCTTTTCGCACACCTCCGGGATGGTCAGCTCGTTGAGCTTTGCCCCGGTATCCTCGGCAAGGAGCCGCCCCATCAGCCACTTGACCAGCACCTGATCCACTGCAAGGAAGGTATCGCACTCCACCAGATCATCGGCACGGCAGCCGGAGAACGCCTGATAGACGTTCAGCCCCTTTGCCACATGATCCGAAAGTTCATCGTACTTATCCCGGTAGAGGACGCTGTTCATCAGGCTGTCGAGGAAGGCAATGATGTTGCCTGCCTTGTAGGACACAAAGGACTTCCACGCCGCAGGCAGCTCCGTCTGCACATAGCGGGCGGTATAGGTGACGAAAAGGGTCACCAGCAGCCGTTCCAGCGTAGGCTTTACGTCCGTATAGCCGAAATGCTGCTCGCACAGCCGCCAGAAGGACGGCAGCAGGTCGTACTGTTCAAACTGCTGCAAGTAGGCATTTTCCGACAGGCTGCTCTCGGTGAGCACAATCCGCACCACCTCCTCAAAGGAGCAGGTGCGTGCTTTGCAGATGGCGCTGAGCAGTCCGGTGAGGATGTTTTCCTCGTTGAAGTTCTCGATCTCCAGATCGTAAAACCGCTGGGTGCGCTTTTTATCGGCAAAGAACTTGATGTGCTTTTCGAGGATAGGCTTGTACTTTTCCTCAATGCCAAGGTCTACCGACAGCAGTGAGGCACGGTCGGCAAAGAACCGCCGGGAATACAGCAGGGTGTCCTCCAAGTGGTTTTCCCGCACATCGGGCTTGGGGAACGGGGCGTAGACAAGGTAATTGGTGGTGGTGTCCACCCGTTCCAGAAAGTATTTGGTATAGAACTGGTTATCGGGCTGGAGGCGGTAGATCTTTGCGTTTTCCAGCTCCACGTTTTCCAGATCCTCGGCAAAGTCTGCCTTGTCATCGTACCAGAACACCAGCTTGCGGGTATCACCCACAAATTCCGCATTCAGGCGGTCAATGATTTGTTTCAGGTTTAATTCGGCCATTGTTATCTACCCTAAGATTCCTTTAGCATCTCTAACATTTTTGCACTTGCTTCAGTATAGCACTCTTTCATAAACTTTGTCATTGTAGGTAGCTTTGAAGCACGCTGCTGCAAGAAAGTGCTAAAAGGCGACAAAACATCGAGTGAAAAATACTCGCTTAGCAACTCACATATATTCTCGCCACTTTCAACAGCGCACATAAGCATCTCGTATTCCGCTATGCTAAAATTGAAGTAGCACTTAACTTTATCACAAATTTTATTTTTTTCGATTTCGCCATAAATTTGTTCATAATAAAATGGATTTGCCTCAATACTATCCAAAGTTACACTAATTATATATATTTTATCAACATCTCCAAAACTTCCATTTTCAATAGCTCGCTCACAAAATTTGTCTGCCTCTAAAACCGGCTTCACGAATAGCTTTTTATAATTTCTTTCAACATCCATATTTTGCGTCATCACAGTAATCAAATTAGAAAAGCCTTTTGCCTCAATTGCCAGTAGACAGTTACCATTTTTCAAATAAGCATCCGATGACTTAATATCTTGCTTTCCAGCTTTTATAGAAAATTCATCAACAAAAGTATAATTTTCCTTCTGCGCATTAGCATTATAGGTGAGAACTTGAATGTATTTTTCAAACAATCTTCCATAAAAAGCCATTGCTTCATTGTCACTTTGGGGATAACACTCTCTAATCAACCAAAACAATTTTTCGAAGAATGCATTTGAGAGCGTATAATCGCTAATTGAAATGTACCTTCTCTCATCATCCTGAAAAAAAGGATAAGCTAAAAAATTTGAAAAATCCCACTGATTGTATTGAGTTTCCGTTGCCCATTTTTTCAATTCTACAGGTTTAATAGATAGTACTTTCAACGCCTTTTCTAAAGTTTCTCTACTCTCGCTTTTTTTGTATGTAGAATTGATGCTTTTCCATATACTCATGTGTGCCAGTCCACATTCATCAGTAAAATATGGCTGAAGTTCCCAGAACAGTATAGACGAATATTGTGTTGTCGTTATCCCATATTTATTTTTGAAATCTTCATAGTAGTTTTTATATTCGTTTTGTACATCATAAGAAAAAGCATCAACACTTCTGTCAAGACATTCCAACATATAATACATTCGTAAGAATCTTCCTGCAAGTGATGGGCGATTATTCAAATGATACGTTGAATACAGAAAATGTCCTTTATCGAATTCAACGGACTCCAACTGACACACTTCATCGACTGCGATAAGTTGTAATCTCAAAATAGTTGCATAGTCTTCGTCTGTCACGGTATAATCTGTTTGAGAAAATGTCTGATGGTCACCATAAACTATAATTTTTTTCAAAAGGAACATCAACATCTGCAGCGAAACAATGTGGCGATTCCTTTGAAAGACAGGATTTGACGTCAGGTCACTGTTTGATAATTCTCCAATCTGAAGAATTGCCTTTTTTAAGTAAAGCTCAATTGGAAAAGTCACGCTGGATAAATGCTGCGTATCAACAGGCTTTATCTCTTTGTTCCTCAATTCTATGAGTTCACAAATAATAGAAATCGCCTTGTGCATATTAAGTTTTTTGATTTCCGTTATCAAATCCGGAGCTTTCTCGTGAAAGACATCCTCGTATCCCAGCAGAATTTGTGCATTTCTTCCATCAACTTTGTACATTTTCTCGCCTCCGGCTTTCATTTCTTCTCTTTCGCCATGATGTTCTTGCTATCGGCCAGTACCTCGTAGAACTTGCCATCGGCGGCGGTCTGGAGCTTGCGGTAGTTCACCTTCACACCATCATCAAGGTCAAGTTTGATGCGGGAAAGTGCCAGATGGCTGATCTTTTCGTCGTAGTCCCGGCACTCCTTCAACTGCTTGGTCAGCTTGTCCTTGCGCTTGGAGGCGGCAGCGGCTTCACGGGCGTTGGTGGTGTGGTCCATCATGTCCTGCATCCGGTTGATCTCAGATTCGTACACACGCTGCATCTTGTGCAGGTAGTCCACACGCAGGGTGCCGATGGTATCCGGGGTGTAGCGGTGGAGGTAGACCAGTGCCTTAAAGCCGTTCTGCTTGCCGCTGTCGAACATCCAGTAGATGGGGCGCTTGCCGGAGCCGGTGACGGAGTAGGTCTGGCAGTGATCCTTGAAAAAGTCGTTCACAAAGTAATTGCGGATGACCTCCCGGCTGGTGGTGCCCTTGTTGCCCAGTGCCTTGGCAATGTAATCCAGGTTTGCTTCCAGCGTATCCGCACCGTACACTGCTTTCAGCCAGTCGCACAGGAGGGCAACAATATCATCCTCCAGATATTCTTCATCGGTAATGGGGATGACATTATCTTCGTCCGGGAAGAACATCTCGCCTATCACAACACCTTCATTGCGATATGCACGCTCCAGTTCCTCTGCCGAAACCGTTCCGGGACGGTCGTTCAGCTTGTCCACAAACGCCTGCAAAGAATACGGCTCTCCTGCAAAAAGCAAGCCATCCTTATAAATAGAGTAGCGGCCAAACATACAGCCCACGGCATAGCTGAGCAGGCTCTTGATGTCCCGCTGCAAGTCAGCCTTGCGCACGGTCACATCTTTCTCTTCCACTTCCGGGGTCAGTTCATCCTGCAAGCCGTAAATGTCAATAAAAATGCGGTTCAGTTCTTCCTCGTTGGCTTTCAGCTTTTCAAAGCGCTCTTTGCACTGGCCTTGCCACAGCAGGTAGCAAATTTCCAGCGGGCAGCTTGCCTCCGGCAGGTAGCCATAAAAGTAGTCCATAGCAGCAGCCGTACTGGTAGCATCCCATAGGCCTTTGCTCATGCTCACAAGGGGGTGGGTGGTAAAGTCCCAAGAGGTTTCAAAGGAATCCCAGTCCATTTTTGACATATCAATATTGTCATTTGACAACTTCGTAATATTCATGCTTTCGCATTCTACTTTTGCTTTATCAAATACCGGCAACGCCGAAATAACACCTGTACTACAATTTATTGTCGGATTAATTGCTGGCAAAATATTTTCAACAACTCGTGAATTAAGGTATGCCAATAGAATTTTATCCTCAGACTTTGCAAAGCAAACAGGCCCAGCATCTCCTAAAACACACCCTACGGGAAGATATCTACATGAGAACTTTCCAGGAGTAATTAAGCCCCAGGTTAAGGCTTCTCTGAAAAAATGTTGAGTGTTTTTGCACGTTCTAGAGTAGCTTCCATATAATTTTGATGCCAGTTCTTTGACTTCAAATCCATTGTTTTCCCAATTAATTACATATTCTAGATTTCCGAACCATTTTCTATATGATCCTCCCTTGCTATAAGGAAACCATTTTTCCGCAAATTCTCGTGTATCATCGTTCTTTCTATTAAAACAAGTTTTTGCAATAGAAATTTCATACCAGCAACGCAAAAAACGGCTATTATCATTTGTTGACATACCAAGCTTTGTTTCATAGCGTTCACCTAAAAGTTTATTATTCGCAAATAGTGCTAATACTTTCTCACCTAACCAATATGCAATTACGCATCCTTGAATCTTTTCAAAATCGTCCTGACTTACTGTATAATGTTTTTCTCCCGTAAGGAACATATCCTCCTTGCCCTGCTGAGAGGTCGGCTCGATCAGGCGGCAATAGGTCCCCTTATAACCATCCACATGGTTTGCACAGCGCACAAAGGCGGTGGTCTGCACCACTTCGCCGCCAATTTCCTCAAAGGCTCTTGCGCCCAGATGCGCCATGTTGACAGTTTCGGTCAGCATCATCTTTTCACGCAGCTTTTCAAAGCTGGACAGGAACATCCAGCTATGCTGGGTGATCATTGCCTGATAGCCGTTGTCGGCAGTCATGGCACGGCAGCGCTCAATAAAGACAGCAAACAAGTCTGCCTTGCTATCGGGGTAGTTCTTTTTGACAAAGTTGTTGACATTGGCGCTGAGGTTGCTGGTTCCGGCATAGGGGGGATTGGTGCAGGTAACCCAATACTTTCGTGCCATAGTTTCGCCAAGGTCGATGAGCTTTGCCAACTCCTCGGCGGTGTGTTCCACACCGGCACTTTCCAGCGAAATTTGCACCTCATCGTCAATGCCATCCACAAACCGGCGCAGCAATGCCCAGTTGTACTCCGGCGCATTGAGGATGGAGCCGTACTCCTTGGCATCGGTCAGGATATCCAGCAGACCCTCCAACTGCATTTTGGCGGTGTTCTTTTCCAAGTCCGAAAGGCCCGCCCCAAAAAACTTGAGGTGAGCCCGGTTGATGGGGTTGCTTTCCTGAATGGCGTGGACGTGGCAGGTGTTTTCGCCGTTGAGGATGCGGCGGTTGTACTGCCGTGCCTTCATCATCACGGCAAAATAGGCAAGCTGATAGGCACGGTCGTCAATGTCCAGACCGTAGAGGTTGTGTTCCAGAATGCTCTTGGCGGCATCCCGCTGGCTGTAACCCACGCTTTCGTAGATCTGCATCAGCACGTCAAAAGCGTACACCAGAATATGCCCGGAACCCATGCAGGGGTCGATAAGGGTCAGGTCTTCCGGGTTCAGGGCGGCATACTCCTTGCGGATCGTCGCCAGCTTTGCCTGCACTTCCGGCTCCTGCGGGGCTTCGTCCAGATAGTACTTCCAGTTTTTCCGCAGGTCGCTGTCCGGGTGACCCTCTACCCACAGGCGGCCAAGGCTGTTTTCCACCATGTAGCGGACGATCCAGTCCGGGGTGAACAACTGGGTCACTGCCGGGATCTCCTCTTTGGTGATCTTGCCGTTTTTGGCAAACGCCGCCGCCTTGGGCTCGGTGTTGTAGTACTGGTACAGCCAGCCGATGATCTCCACCTGACCGCCCTGCTCGATGTTGAAGTCCTTTTCCGGGATATCGTGGGTCAGCTTGTACACCACTCCCTCCTGATCCACCACCGAAAGGTTCAGCAGGACTTCGGTGTAATCGGTGGTCTTTTCAAACAGACCGGGCAGGATCTCATTCAGCGCATTGCACTGCTTGATGAACAAAAAGCGGAACAGCTCGTCCAGCTTGTTATCCTGCTTCCATTGGATGATCTGGGCTTCTTCCTCGGCGGTAAAGGGAAGTTCGGCATCAAAGGGGGTGGTGACCAGATCCGGCTCCACCTTGCCGCTCTCGGAGCTAAGCACCCGCAGGTGGGAGGGCAGATAGTCGTTGACCTCCATGAACCGCACAGCGATCAGGCGGTTGAACCATGTGTAGGCCACTTCCTCCATGATGTACTGGTAGGCGGTAGCGTAATCGGTGTCGGCCTCCTTCTCCCGGATGGCGCTCACAAGCTGCCGCCGCTGCTTGATGGCCTCGCCTGCCACCAGATAGGGCTCCGCTGCGCCAATATCGTAGAACTGGGCATCCAGCGTGCTCTGGGGCAGAGGGTCTGCAATGCCCTTTTCGGTAATGCCCATCAGTCCGGCACGGTAGCAGATGTCAGCGATCAACTTGTTCCGTGCCCAGATGGCAAAGTTTTTAATGGCTGTTTTGTTCATCATTCCATCCTCAAATTATAAGTTTCCGATAAACAGTTGTGCTTGTTGGATCAGTGCAGTCCAATCTTGGCTGGTAACCACTTTTGCTGCTACTGTAACTGCCACTTTCATGCCAAAATCGCTAAAGAATTTCTGAACGCCATTTAAGGCTTTCTGCATCCGGTTCTTTTTAGGTGTGGGAGACTGAATCTGCTCCTGCAATGATTCGAGATCATCCTTTACACTGTCCACTTCTTCAGTGTCAACATCCTTGATTTCAGGCAGAGAGGCCATGATTTTCTCAATCAGGCCATTCAAATCCTCACTGGAAATGCCGGTTTGATTGGTAATATTAACATTTCCATGTTGCTGCTGAACCACATTGCCATTTACAGTTCCAATATTTTGAGTCATAGAAACGGCATTTTCCTCTTGTTGCATAAGAATAATCTCCTTTGAGATACTATCGTTAATGAAATCAATCAGTGGTTTTATAGCATCGTTCAAATAATTCTGTATAATTTCTGACCATTTACTACTACTACAAGGGTATCTCTGTGCCTGATATACGATGCTTTCTGTTTCAGAATTCGCAATGTAGTTTGCATAGTCATACATTGCCTTAATATGCTTTTTCTCATCAATAGGCACTTGTATTCCAATCCAACTTCCACCATCAATTAGAAAGCACTCTTTAAAATCAAACTCTGTCACATCTACCACATCATGTACTATATTATGGAGCATAGGAGTGTTTTCAATAAAATCAACAAATCGACACAGATTGACATCTGCATCATGTTGATCGCTGTTTAATAGCTGACTAGACTTTCTACGGAAGTCTAGACTCAAAAGTTTTAATTGTTTCAGTTCGCTCATACATTAACCCCACAATATGGGCAGTAAATCATTGATTCACCTGCATCATAAAGAACTTTTACATGCCGATTACAGCAATCACACTCAAATGGAACTTCTGCACCATCGTTATTGCGCAATTCCGAAATCCCAACTTTTTTCAGTGGCGTGTAGCGCATCTTTATAATTCCATGTTGACGATTTGTGTCTCTCACCATATTTCCAAATAGCTTATTCAGCTGTTCAGCCATATAATTACTTGCTATATCGTTGATCTGCTGTAAAACTTCTTTCGTCCAAAAGGCATTTGTGTCCTTCGTTAAACCACAGTAGGGACAAAACAATTCATCAATCATACCGTCTTCTGTTTTAACTTCATCTGCACGAAGTCCAAAGGTTGAACCGCAAAAAGGACATTCAAACGTAACATACCCATCACTGTCACATTCCATGTTGATTTTGAACGACATTTCAGACATATCCAGATTTTCCTCACAGTTCCACGTTCACGATCGAATCATCGGCAAGTTCCTTCAGTAGGCTCTGCCGCAGGGCATCCAGATATTTATCCACATCCGCTGCGCTTTCCAACCGCCAGGACGCTGCCCGTGCCACCGTTTTGATAGAGAGATTTTTGGTGGGACGCACCTTGACGGCAGGCTGCTGGACCTTCGGCTGCGGCACGGTGACAGTCTCGCCACGCTTGCGGGCTTCCTCTGCAAGACGCTGCTGCTCTGCTTCTGCCTTTGCGAGTGCCTGCTGTGCCAAGCGGTTGTCCTCGTCTACCATCTCGTCCAGCAGGCGGATCTTCAGCGCATCGGACTTATCCTGATAGCTGCGCAGCACCGACACATTGTTGCAGTGCACAGCACCGTCCAGCAACTCCTCGAACCGCTCCATGTAGCCACGGTGCTTTGCGTCCTTGTAGGGCTTGTCATTCAGCACCTCCAGCACACGGTTGCGGTCGTCCTTGATGGCTTTTACCACCGGTGCCGACTGCTCCTCCAGAATCTCGTTGTACAGGGACATGAACTTTTCCCGCAGCTCCGGCAGCTTGGGGATCTCACGGTAGGGTGTTTTCATGCCCACGATGCTGCGCATCCGCCGGACAACATCTTCCAGTGCGGTGTTCACGATATAGGTCTTGCTGTCATCGTAAATGCCCAGCATATCCAGTGCACGGCGGAAGATCTGCTCCTGCTCGCTGTTTGGGCTGAAGAATTTCTGCACCGGCTCAAAATCCTCACCAAAATCCAGCAGCTCATCCTGCCCGTCGCTGACTTCCTTGAAAAATTCCAGCGGAGCGTTGATCTGCAGCAGGCTGCCCATTAGCTTTTTGCCCTCGGCAAGGACCTGTCTGCCGGGATAGGCGTAAAGCTGATACCGGGGCTCCAGACGGTCGATGGAGGTGATGGTGCGCTCGCAATAGCGCCGGAACTCGCTCATCATGGTGTCCTCGTCCTCTGCCGTGGGCAGCACGTTGAACAGCTCCTTCATAATGGTGCGGACAGCCTTTTTCTGCTTTTCCGGCACCCGGACACGAACCTCCATCAGCAGCTTGTCCACAAACTGCTTTTTGGTGATGTAGCCCACAAGCTCTTCCTCGGTGCGATTGTTGACGTTCACGCTTTCGCCGTTCACTGTAAAGGCAAGGTCGCCCCGTTTGAACAGCCGTGCCACCAGCCACTGCACATCGTCCTCCACAAAGCCGTAGGGAGCTTTCATGAACCGATCCTTGATGGTTTTCATGGAGGTCTTCATGTGCATCCGGGAGTTGCCGCCGATAAATTGCAGAACGTCATCCAGCGCATGGACGTTTGCCTCAGAGCTATCCTCCAAGGTGAGGGAGAGCTGGTTGCTGCTGCGGAACAGCTTGCGGATGTCGGTCTCGCCCATGGGGGCGGTAATGTAGGACAGTTTATGGTAGACCGTCTGCACCAGACGACCGATTGCCTCGTTGATGCGGCTGTTCACTTCCTTGCCGGAGGTACGCAGCACATCACCGTTTACATAGATGGTAGCATCCTTCAGTGCCTCGGTCAGGTAGAGCTTGGCGTTGCTGTTGCGCTCCCGCATCTCCACTCGCTTTGCTTCCTTGATGGCCTCATACTTTGCAAGCTGCACCGAGGTGTTTTTGCGCAGGAAGCGCTCGATCTTCAGGTAGGCGCGCATTTCGGTCAGGAAGGAGTCATCGTTGGGCAGTGCCACAAGCACTTCCTTGCCCTGCCCGGAGATCATCCGCAGGGTAGAGTCCTCTACGCCGCCCTCATACCACGGGGTCAGCACACGCAGCCCGATATCGTAGCTCTGGTTTGCCTTGTAGGGGCGGTCATCCACCGTCTGGTTGAACGGGAAGGTGTACCGTCCGCCGAATGCCGGATACTGGTACTTTTTGCTGGGGAAGATGTCCTCAAAGATCATCTCTGCGATCTTGGTAAGGACTTCCGGCATCTCCACGTTTTCTTTTTCGATCTCGTTGTTGATCTCCTGCTCCTCATCGGTCAGGAACACATAGACGCTGCCGTTTTTCTGGATCAGCATCTGGCGCATCAGCACCTTCAGGGCTTCCTCCACCTCTGCTTTCAGGGCAAGGCGGTCATCGTCGATGTTGGAGATCATCAGGCTGGTGATGTTGTCCACATTTGCCTCGATCTCCACCACATATTTGATCAGGAACAGGGTCTTCAGCACGTTGATGGCAAAGACGTCCTTTTCCTTCTTTTCCGGGTTGATGTAGCTGTTATCATAGGCACGAATGATCACGCTGCTGTGGCTGTGGTCAAGGAAGTTTTCCAGTGCATCGTAGAATTTATGGAACGGCACGATAGCACCGGTTTCCTCGTTCATCAACTGCATGGCAGACTCTTTAAACAGTGCCAGCATAGAGCGCTCACCCTCGGACAGATGCTTACCGGATGCACCGTGGGTACGGATGCTGGTCAGCACACTTGCCAGAAGGTTGAACTGATAGGGCACAAAGGGGTACACCTCTGCAAAATCCTCCGCATTGGCATACAGCTTTTTCTCCACACCGTCGTTGAAAACAATGAGGTTCTTGATGATGGTGCCCTTCTGGTCGTAGATCAGCCGCAGGCTCTGGGCTGCGGTGTCAGTCTTTTCCAGAATACGCTTTTTGATAACGGCATCCACGTTTGCGGAAGACAGAGACAGACGGGTATCAAAGCGACCCTGAATCTTGGAGAAATCGTTGCCCTTCACCTTAGTGATGGAGTCGATATCCTGCTGAGAGGTCACAATGACCCACGCCTTACCCTGACATTCCTTGCCCAGTTCCTCGGTTACAGTCTGGAGGTTCAGCATCAGCTTGGAGTCATCGCCGATATACTGACCGATCTCATCCACCAAAAAGACAACATGGTGGTTGCTGCCCTTCTTATCCAGATAAGCCTTCACACGCTTGGCAAAGTCTTCGATGCTGATCTGGTAGGGCTCCGTTGCCTTTTCGCACCAGTTGCGGGCGGCGGGCTCGCTCATAAAGCCCATTTCCACCAGAACCTCCACAACGGTGTCCTGAATAAAATCAAAGTCTTGCCGGGAATCCTCCCACGCATCGCCATAGGCATCCTCAAATTTTTCCTTGAACGCAGCAAGCTGGTTCGCCTCAGCAAGGTGGCGTTCCAGGTCCGCAAGGTAGGGCATGGAGCCGCAGAAGCCCTGCATCTCGTTGAACACCTTCAGGAACACGTTCACGATGGCATCCTTGTTCTCCTTGCTGTTGGATTCGCTTTTGGAGTCGATATTGAACAGGATCACATCCGTTGGCGTGTCTGCTGCCAACTTCATATCTGCCAGAACCATCTGGTTCGTGATCTTTTTATCGTCGATGAAGAAATCCAGTGCGTGCTTATCGCCCACCTGCTTGTTTTCCAGCAGATAGGACAGGATCTTCAGAAAGTGAGATTTACCGCTTCCAAAGAAGCCGGAGATCCATACGCCCATTTTCGGCGTGGTGCCCAGAATACCTTTTTTATAAGCCGCAAAAAAATCCGCAAAGTGCCGCTGCAGTTCACGAGTCACCACATACTCTTCCAGTTCCTGTGCAACATTGGTCTCTGCGCCCTGACCGACTACGATAACACCCTGAAGTTCACGGTCGATCTCCTTACGGAACATCTCCTTGATCTGCATAGCTACTGTATCCTCCCTTTATTTCACCAGCCGGAATGCCCGGTAATAGTTATCATCCTTGATCTCGTTGAACAAGATCAGTTCCTGTTCGTTGTAGGTGCCCGGAAAGAACATTACGACCGGGCAGCGGACAAATGCCTGATGCAGGTTGTTCAGAACCTTATGGGACCGCAAAATCGGATAGCACTTTCCGATACCCGTCAAAAACACGATGGCGTTCTCCGGCGTATGTTCCTTGATATACTGCACGATGAGGCTGTCGTTGTCATTGATCTTCATGGCGTTGGTAACCGCTTTGGTGATCCGCTCCATCCCGTTTTTCTTTTCAAAGTCATAACACTTTTCCAAAAAGCGCTTCTTCTCCAGAAAATCAATGATGACATCGTAGAGATCAAATACCACCAGATCAAAGTCATCATCGCCACGGGCATTTTTGCCTTTCATATACTCGATTCGAGCACGAACTTCCAGCTCTTTTTCCGGTGGATAGTCGAAAACCCAGTAGTTCACCTCGTTGGCTCTGCCGGTTCCCTTGCGGAAGGACGTTTTCCGGATTGCCGCTTCCATCTCATCCAGCCGGTCGCCCAGGCATCCATTCACAGTTTCCATCTTATCTTACCCCCGTAAGCGCATTGACCATAATGGCATATCCATTGTCTTGCAGCCAGCGTTCCAGCGCAATGTCCAAAATCGGGCGCAGGATCTTGCGTGAGCTGCCCTTGTTTCCGTCCAGCATTCCTGCCTCGTAGAGCTGCGTTTTGTATGCCGCTCCCAGCCGATGCAGCGTGTAGTCCTGAAAGGCTGCTACTTTCTCGCTTTGCGCCTGCTTATCCTTGAAGAACACCCGAATGTCCGCATCAGTCAGTTCGTCCACTCCAAGGATCATCTTTTCCCGCACAACTTCGTACACAAAGTCAAAGAAAAGCGTATCGTGTGCAAGTGCTGCTACCAGCGCAAACATCTTCTGCGTTGCAATATCGCTGCTCAGGAAAACCGGGTAAAAGCTGGGGTCCAGCATCTTTATGCGCGCCGTAACGGTAGAGTAGATCATCTGTGCCCGTGCCTTTGTGGATGCGCTGTAAATATTCTCTTGCTCGTTCAGCAGTTTTATTTCCGAAAAGCTCTTGCCCTCTGCCAGTAACTGGACCGTTTTCCGAAACTCAATAAACCAGAATGAAAATTTCACTGCACCTGCACTATATGGTTTTTTGTTCATCTATATCTTCTCCATTTTCATTCTTCGATTTAATGTATTTTCCGCTCTTTACTCTAGCATCTTTTGGTTTTGGAGCATCTGCAGGAATGATCCACTGATGCCCAACACGCTGTGCTCCTTCGATGCGGCCTTCTGTACACAAGGTCTGCACTCGTCTTGCACAAATGCCCCATTTTTCAGAGATTTGTTTAATTGATACGTATTCCATAGTAACCCTCAACATCGTTCATTCACGGATGGTGGCGGTCTATAACAAACCATTTTTATTTTACTCCAACAAACGAACGAAATCAATGCAAAGGTCTTACAAATCTCGGAATGGTTTTTTATGTCAAATACACCTTTAGGTCAGTTTACAAGGAACTACACGCAGACCACGAAACGGGGGCTGCTGACA
>ERZ773146.1235-NODE-1235-length-18545-cov-4.215197_pt1 | contig 18545 bp, 15 predicted proteins | sample MGYA00580847_ERZ773146 | MGnify/ENA primary metagenome ERZ773146 (study PRJEB29015, sample SAMEA2737830) | human gut metagenome | biome: human gut; feature: human-associated habitat; material: faeces | place: China | collected 2012 ...
TTACAAAATACACGGTTTAAATACAAGGGGAGTTCGTATTTGCTTATATAGGGTAACAAATAAAACCGTGTATTCTGAAACCAACAACATATAATACCATCACAGAATATATGATGTAAAATAAAAGAGAGAGAAGGTATTTTAATAAAGCATATATTCTGTGATTTAAGTATCATTATTTACAATCTAAACATGGAGTATCACACAGTTCAACTTCACATTTGCCTTTTAATCCGTCGGATTCAAATACTATAATTTCGTTTTTGCCTTTCTTTAATAATGAGGCGGGTACATACAGTGTCTTTTGAGGTCCGATTTCCCAATATCGACCTATATTAAAGCCGTTTATCAAAACAAAGCCTTTCTTAAAATTATCCAACTTCAAAAATGTATCATATGTATCTGTCACTTCAAATACACCTCGACAGAACAAACTGTTTTCTGTAGGCTTTTCGGTACGATAAACAACCTTTTCAAGATTATCCATAGGCAATGTATATACATTCCAATCAAAATGAATTCTGCGACCTATCAGACATCTTCCGTCAATACCTTTTTTACGCATCATTTTCGGTCCGAAATTCGCTCTGCCCATATTTTCGCATAATATCGTCAAAACATCGCCCTTTTGAGCATTGAAAGTGATTTCTAATTTTTCATCATTGATATATACAATCCCCTGCAATTCATTATTGATATATATTTGCGCACGGTCGCCTATACTTTCAAAGCTTAAACCCGCATTTTGATATTCCCTATTTAGTACAGTCTGATAAGCTATATATCCGTATCCTTGACCGTATTTTTCCATGCAACGTGGAACATCGGACTTTATAGGCACGGCTAAATTATTCAAATTATCAAACAGACCTCCGAATTCGGTCAATTCAACCTTACCGTATGCTTTTTTCTTTCTGTTCGGTGGTACTTCGGGCAAATCTTCATCTACATATTTCTTTATAACATTTCTTACCGCATAATATTTATCTGTTACATCGCCGCATTCGCTAAGTAATGCATCATAATCATAGCTTGTTACATCTGGTGCGAATTTTTCATAATGGTTTGCACCGCTTGTAAATCCGAAATTAGTACCGCCGATAAACATATATATGTTCAGACTTCCCTTTTTCAACATATCATCTACTACGGCAGCATAGTTCTCGGCAGAAGTCACATGATGTTCCTCATCACCCCATGTGTCAAACCAGCCGTTCCACATTTCCATACACATTTTAGGTTGATTTGGGAAAAGTTCATCATGTGCCGCAAAATTTTCAGACACACGACTTCCGAAATTAAGAGTTTCAAAACATCCCTCAATACTTCCGTCAAGTATATCCTCTTTTGACGTTCCGTCAGAAGTGAATAGTGGTACATCAATATCTCTGCTGCGATAAAATTCGTACAAATGTTTCAAATATTTTTTATCATCACCATAGTATCCGTATTCATTTTCACACTGCAACATTATTACAGGTCCGCCTTTAGTACAAAGCAAAGGTCTGACTTCATCAAACAGTCTATCAAGATACCTTTCAAAATGATGTATGTACGCGGCATTTGAGCAACGTATTTCAATATCTTCTTCATTTTGAATCCACCAAGGCAATCCGCCAAATTCCCATTCGGCACATATATAAGGTCCCGGTCTTACGATAACCATAAGTCCCTCTTTATCAGCCTTTTTTATAAATTCCGCAATATTCAGCATACCCGAAAAATCATATTCACCCGGTACTTTTTCGTGCATATTCCATACGCAATATGTTTCAACGCAATTACATCCCATTGCACGCATTTTCTTGAAAATATCGCTCCATGTATCAGGCATATTTCTAAAATAATGCACTGCCCCCGATATAATTTTTATCGGTTTACCGTCTTTATAAAATTGGTTTTCTATTACTTCAAAATTCACTTTATCACTTCCCACGCATTAATTCTTGCAATATATCGCTCATCACAGAATACACGGGTATTCCATGTATTTTCCAGCCATTATAACACATCTTTCTCAAACAAGCAGTCAACAATACACGTTGGGTCTTTTCATGTTCTTATATTCCAGCATCTATTCCTGTTCCTATCAATCCGGCTGTCCTAAAATCATTAAAATTGCCGCGGATTATATAGTCTATATATGATGCAACCATTTTAGCAGTCAAAAGGTATCCGCAGGCATTCATATGTCCATGCAAATAAAAATTGCTTTTAAATTCTTCATCATATACCGGCGCATACTTATATAAATCAATAACATATGAATTTTCAAACAATTCAGATAGCTTATACATCAACTTTGCATGTTCTGCCTTGATTTTATCACGCTCGTTATTATCATCTATTTCTTTGGGCATCGTCATAAAAAAACAGCTTAGCGTCTGGACTTATCTCCTTCATTTTCTGACACATAATAATTGTTAATATCCATTTTTCATATCCACCTTTTATATAACTAATCTTAATGTCCATATCACTCATTGCAGAATACACGGTGTAAATAAGAGAGAAAGTCTTATTAAGGGGGTAAAAGAATTGCCGCATATTCTGAAATCAATAATATATTTCTCACATATATTACAGGATTACTATGCTGTCAGAAATCTGTAAAATCATATCCTGTGACTTAATTAACTTTGTTAAATCAAATGAATTTTACCTGATATGGATGAGGCAGTTTTCCTATTGTTCGCGGTACTGATGCAAGAAGTTTTTCATTTACCCTATTAAAGGTTTCATCAACCCATTTTTCATCATTCTTTTCTTTTATTGGCATAGTAATCTCCTGTTTATATTTCCGCCGTTATATTATGTATTTTGCCGTCATTAAACGCTGGAGCTATAAAGCCTTCTAATTCTTTTCCGTCAGCGCATAACCTCTTATTTTTGCTTCGTATGATTTCTATATCATAGACTGCGCCGCGATACGTTCTCCTGATTTTTGCCCTGTTCCATTTTGAGGGTATCTGAGGGTCTATTATAAGTCCGTCAAAATCAGCTCTTACGCCAAGCATATATTCCGTAATCGCTCTGAATACCCAACTGCTTGTTCCCGTTATCCACGACATCGGCGCCTCTCCTCCTCTTGCCGTATTTTCCGGTCCGAAATACATATTACATAACGCATACGGTTCAACGCCTGATTGCTTATAATCATTGTATTTATTCTGCGGCAATATTTTCTTTAAGGTTGAGTAAGCGTTATCGCCGCGGCCTGCAATGCAGTCCGCCACAAGTTTAAACGCCGTTCCGTGATTGTAGCAGGAACCGTTTTCATAAAAGCCTTTTCCGAAATATGTTATTCTCCCGAAATTCGGATTTGGTTTTGTAAAGCACGGCTTTTGCTGTACATACCCGTAATCGCACGCAAGCTCCCTTTCAACCAAATCAAGCAGCGCCTGCGGATTGTCGTTTATTCCTGCCATTACCGCCCACGTCTGAGGATTAAGAAATATCTGCCCCTCGTCCGTGTTATACGAACCTGCAACCTCGCCTTTGTCATTTATTCCGTAAATATAGTGGTCTCTGTCAAAACCGTATTTATTGATATTTGCCTTCATTTCAGCGTTCTTTGCTATGTAATGCTCCGCCATCTCAGACTTATTAAGCCATTTAAGCAATTCAATAAAATCATTAGTGCTTTTCACTGCGGCTATCGAAAGCCATATGCTTTCGCCTTTCATCTCAAGACCCGCGCCGTCAAACGAATCGTTCCAGTCACCGCCGCCCCAAAGGCACAGGTTATGCTCCCCTGTTTCGCGATGGATAAAATCGGCAGCCCGTATGCAATGCTCAAACACGGTTTCCGCCGCTTTGCTGTCCCAATATGAAACCTTTTCATCAAGAATGGTCTTATCGGCTGTTTCTTTTACATATGTAACAAGTGTGCTTAAAAGCCACACCGCGCCGTCACGGTACGGTCTTAAATCAAGCGGCACCCACGAACGAAGTGTATTTCCGTCCTCTTTCTGATACTGTATACAGTCAAGAATTTTTTCCCGCGCTACAGTTGGGTCGAGCTGTGTAAAGCCCGAAATATCCTGCATAATATCACGGAAGCCTTTATTATACACCCTTCCCCACGTTTTACCTAATTCCATCTGACGCTTCAGCCATATGTTAGCAAAACGGTTTACTTCATCGTCGGGCGTTTTTATAAAAACTCTGCCGTCATATTTTGCTGCCTGTTCACAAAGGTATTGCATTGATTTATCAAAATACTCCTTTGTAACCGCCTTCTTTGAATTTACAATTACATCATCAATATTTTTCTCAACGCCCGCCGTAAAATACAGTTCACGTGCTTCTCCCGCATTAAGCTTTACATTTATCTGCAAAACTGCGGGAGTAGCGTTGTCGAATGTGTTTTCTACAGACGACAAATGCTCCTCATAAAGTTCACATGGATTTCTCCTGTCGCCGTACACTCCGAAAAATCGCCTTGCAGCCGTTTCATAAGATGCAACCACCGCATCTGTTGCAAAATGTACCATATGATACTCTGACGGCGAATTATACACGTTATGGCTAACACATATACCGTTCAGTTCCTTATTAAAATCGCTGGCATTACACGACAAATGCTCTGTAAGCTGCGCGTCAATATCTGCGTAGGCATATACGTCAAAGCATTTTTCAACATCTGATGTGTTTGTAAGCATCAATCTCCAGCATTCCCTCATTCCGTCCTTGGGAACAAGAATAGTAAGCTCCGAGCGTATATTCCTGTATTCAGAAATGATTTTAGAATAGCCCATACCGACAACAGTTTCGAAAACATCAAACGGCAGATTATTGTAATTACGGTTTGCCGAATATATCTCGCCGCCGCTCTTGATGAAAATATGGCGGCTGTCACCCTCGCGAATCATATTATGCCAAAAATGATTTTCAAGCTCAGTCTGACCCTTTCCTCCGCCGAACTGATTTATCGCCGTTATATAACGCTCGTTCCATAAATAGTTTATAAGCGGTCTTTTAGGAAACATATCCTCTATCACATATTCTTTTCTTGTATCATTAAAGCCCATTTTGTTCTCCATTCTGTTATTATGAATTTTTACATTTTTATATCTCATTATTATCTTTACGCCTGTTATTTCATTCCCCATATAAATTATGGGATTACTATACTGTCAGAAATCTGTAAAATCATATCCTGCGACTTAATTAACTCCGCTAAGCCGAATGAATTTTCCGGCAGATATTTTGTCCTCACATATGAAGTTCCTATTTGATATGGATAATGTAAATCGGTTCCGCATAATTTTAATTTATTTAACTCTTTCGCGCATTGAGCAGCCTTACTTATTCTGGAATTATGGTGTACGTGCATATTAAATACTTCTATTCCATCAATATAATCCATATTTATCTCTTTCATACCATCGCGAAAAGGATGTGCCTGCAAAATAACATTTCTTTCATTTTTGAACCCTTTGTAAAATGTTTCTATATCCTTATCCAAATAGAAACATGCTTTTTCAAGGTCTGATTTATCTATTCCATATACCAGATAGTCATTTATCGCCTCATTTTCAAATCGTATTTCCATACCAAGATAAACCTTTAGATTATCTTCGGCAGCGTCTAAAAGCTCGGCATAAGCATTATAATAAAATTCTGCATACTCCGCATCACTTTTAAATTTATTTCTATATTCTAAATAGAAATGATTGGTAAGCACAATGGCAGAATATCCATTATCAATAAACAACTTTGCCATCTCTTTGGGAGATATCTCCGAACAAAGACTTACCGGATAAGAATGAGAATGCAACTCACACTTGTAAGGATATGTTTGGGTTAATGTTTCTTTCATAATCTTTTCCTTTCAATCCGATATTTTTCTCAATCTTCCGTATCGTCGCACGGCAAAGTAACAGTTATTGTATATAGCATTTTACCGTCACATTCCTTCTCCAAAGGACTGATACCAACAATTTCGCCGTGCACAAGTGAATTTATATTATTGTCAGTTTTTTGTTTGGCTTTATTTTTATCACGATGTATAAACAATTTAGGCGTCATATGCAAAATATTATAAGCGTTGCCGCACCGCCAATCCAATACATTCCTGCACCGATTGCCATACCTATACCCGATGTCGCCCAAATTCCCGCTGCGGTAGTTAGTCCCATAACCGTCTGTTTATTGACAAAAATCATACCCGCTCCGAGAAAACCAATTCCGCTGACAATTCCTGACGCAATTCGCGACGGGTCTATTTTCATTAAGTCTCCGTACATTTCCATTACATCCATATATGCATATTTGGAAAGTATCATCATAAGCGCAGATGCGCACGCTACCACTCAGTGAGTGCGGATACCCGCCGATTTTGAACGGTTTTTACGTTCATAACCTATCAGAGTTCCGCACAATGCAGCTGCTACAAGTCTGATAACACATATAATTTCTGACATAGTAATCAACTCCGCTCACCCTTTTCATATAGTAAAATGCCTCCGCTGCTACATCGGCAGAGGCATTTTACGGATTTTATTACTTTTCTAACGCATCACATCTGGGCTGCATATTTTCAAGCGTATCCCACATAAATACCTTTACGTTTGTATATTCACCGCTAAATGCGTCCGGCATTGAAATATCCGCCCCCGATGCGCCTGTCTGTTCGGTTAATTTCTTTATTGACGCTTTTACAAGCTTTCCGCTCTTAGTGTAAGTTGCAGCTATAAGATATGCGCTGTCGTCTGTGCGCTTAATAACCCTTACGCTGCTGTTTACTTTATCAACACTCAATATTTTATAGGTGTCAGTTTGAATTTCCTCCCAGTGAGCGTAAAGCGTTGCTCCGTCAAGGCTTGCGATATTTTCCGCCGTGATTGCGTCTACCTTATCGCCGCCTTCTGCCGCCGTAAACCAGCCCTTGAACTCATAGCCGTCCTTTACGGGAGTTGTAAGCTTCGGCAAATTTTCAACCGTTCCGCTTATTTCACTGCTTGTTTCGTCGTTGTTCAAAGTGATTGTATAAGTTACAGCCTTCCACTTTGCGTAAAATGTCCTATTGCCTGTTGAGCCTTTGGCTATTGTAGCTGCTTCGTTGATAAACTCCGCTTCTGTGTACCAGCCTGCAAATGTATATCCCGCTTTAGTCGGCTCCGCAAGAGTAATTGTTTCCGTATCGGCTGTATATTCGGTCGGATTACTTTCATTATTTTTTCCGCCGTTAAGCTCATAGTTTATCTTATATTCAATAGGCGTCCACTGTGCGACAAATGTTACTTTTGTAACACCTTCGGCTACCGTATATGTATTGTTTCCGTCTGTCTTGTAGGTTGTGTCTGACTCAAAATCAGTATTTTCGTCCACTTTTACTTTCCAGCCTGCAAAGGTATAGCCCTCCTTTGACGGTTCTATTTCGGATATTGTAATAGTCTTGTTATTTTCCCAATCTATATTTTCCTGTATGCCGGGTACTTTAGTCGGATCCTGAACGGACAGTGCCTGATACATTACCGTATATTTTCCGCGCGCAACATAAGTTGCCTGTGCCGTTATGCTGTGACTTTCTCCGAACGCCGGTATTTTATTCGCAAAATCATTTTTGAGAATTTCCGGCGTTATCGGACGCTTTGTTTCCTCGTTGACCCATCCGGTAAATTTGTGATCTGCTTTTGTCGGGTCGTCAGTCGGCAGCTGCGGCGGCTGTTCAATCGTACCCTTTGCCGGCTCATATTCACCTACTCCGCCGTTTACATCAAAGTTTATTGTATATTCAATAGGATCAAGCGTTACCTCTATTTTAACAGCATCGCCCGATGCGGTAAACTTGTAACCGCCTTCTGTATTTTCACATTCCGTGTTATTGAATTTAACACTCTGAACATCATAGCCTACAGGCGGCGTTACGGTAAAGGTTATCTCCGCGTCCTCCTGCACCGTAGAATTAACCCCTGCAATAACGTTCTCTGTTCCGCCGACAACATCATGTTGTGTTGAAGAAACAACGCTCTTTTCCACCGCGAGCATTTTTTCCTCCCACTTCGCATAAAGCGTCTTATCGCCCGTTGAGCCTTTGGCGATTTCAGTCACTTTTTCAGTCTTATTTTCATCGCTGTACCAGCCTGCAAAGGTATAGCCTGTTCTTGTCGGGTTAAGCAACGTTATTGTATTGCTCTCTATTGTATATGTATCAGGGTTGCCGTCTGCATTTTTGCCGTTATCAAGATTATATGTAATATTATAAGTCTTAGGTTCAATTTTTGCCGTAAGGTTTAAGGTTTTTCCTGTGCCGTACAGGCTTGCCAGATTATCTGCGGTAATAGTCTTAACCTGTGTATCGCCCTTATACCAGCCTTTAAATTCATAGCCGTTGTTTACCGATACATTTGCAGGCAACGTAATTCCGTTTTCCGTTATGTCGCTTGCCTTAAACGAATTTATACTTACGCCGTCCACATCAAACGTAACCGAATATACCTTTTCTGTAACAGTTACTTCCAATTCAATCGGATTATACGCGCTGCCTGCTTGTATAGGAATGAACTTCAGCGTGTATTTATTTGGCTCTGCCAATACTCCCGTCGCGGGAATTTTAAGCGTTTTTGTGTCAGTTTCACCCTCAATGGTATAATCTTCTATTTTTGTTTTACTGTTTCCCTCGCCAATCACAAAAAGCTCGTTTGCTTTTTGCCAGGCTTCTGTCCAGTCGCTTATTGTAGCCGTTATATCATCGCCGGACGGAGTATCGGACAATGGCAATGTTGATATAACGGGCTGCTTTTCATCTGCGACAGTCTTGTAAAACTTGCTGAACTTAGCCGCGCCCTGCGCGTTTGCGCGCATATTATATATGCCTATATCCTGATTTAAACGCGGTCTGAATTGGATTGTTACAGTACCGTTATCATCAGTTGTTTTTTCATCAATAAACTGTACGCTTTCTTTACTTAGCGTTTCATTTTCAGCAAGGTTTTTGTTTGTGATAAAACCCATATCCTTTTTCGACGCATCATCGCCGTTCAATTTCAACGTTATTTTTAGCAATGTATCTGCTGAAATACGAAGCATGCCATCTTCGTCAGACACATTATCTTTTAATGTGTCCTTGAGATTTTCCTCTTCACCGTTTACCGTTACTTCAACCGCTTCAATCGCACTCTCAGCGGCAAACGCGGAAACCGAAAGGATTCCCCCGATTATCAAAGCTAAAATTCCTGATAATACCTTCTTCATTTTTCTTCCTCCTCTTTTTTATTGAAATCCGACAATACGTTATCGCCGTCATTTCCCAACATATTCTTAAACATTGCCCGTATCGCCGATACAGGCGCGAATGTCCGTCCGTTTACGATTTCGGCTTCGCCCAAATCCGTCCTTCGCTTTGCATTTATGTAAGTGTTTCCGTTTTTCATATCAAAATACACGCTTATATACGGATAAAACATTGAAACGGTTTGCGTTTCGCCATCCCAATATATTTCCATACCGCAAGCCTCCGCAAGCGCCCGAAGCGGTATCATCAATTCGTCCTTCTTATACGGCGGCGCGTCTGTCGTTTTTTCCTCTCCGTTTATGAACACGGCTGAAACGCCGTCCTTAAAATCTATTTTATCTTCGATTTGCGGTATTTCAAACGTCGGATACACATTGTAGCCGCCCACATACGTGTCTATGCCCTCAGCGCTTATTCCCGAAAGACTTAAATTCTTTTTGTCAAGCATAATTAAATTTACGCTGTCTGCAAGAAAGCGTATCGGATAATAGTCGTCCGAGTTCCACAGTGCGTTCGGATTTTTCGGAATTAATGTGAAATAGAACAAAGGTCCGTCGCGCAGTACCACGTTATCCCCGCCGCTGAAATCCACATAGCTTACCGAAACAATGCCGTTATTCTCGGCAACTTCCACAATATCTGTGTTTTGCACAAGCATTGCCAAATCTGTTTTCAAAAGCGGTCTGCCGTCCTCATCCGCTTTGAGCGTAAAGTACTCCGTATTGTATGCAAACTTAAACTCCATTCCGCACAGTCCGTCGTTATCCTTCGGCAGATTTTCCGTATAAATAGGAACGATTATTTCATCATCCTCGTTCATACTCTGCGGCGCAAAAAACACACGCGCATCTTCCGCCGCCAGCACAGTTGTGCTTGCAAACACGCAAACTGCAAACATTAAAACACACAATTTCTTCATTGTCTTTTTACCGCCTCCTTTTTTCAATATATCGTTCATCACAGAACATACGATTATTTATTAAAGGGAGAGAGGGTCTTATTGGGGTAACAAGAAAACCGTATATTCTGAGATGAGCGATATATATTACTGCGCTGATCATCTACCTTACCACAGCATCCTCCCCAAAAATCCGTTCACTCAGTATCAATAATCATTTTAAGCACACGCCTTGCACAGGCGGCAGCTTCATTTCTTGTAAGCTTTTTCTCTTTTAGGGCTTCCGTTACCAACTTCTTATCAGCGGTCGGCATTTTTACATCATTTCCTGCCTTTATCTCCTTTATATGATTTCCATGGTTGTCCCAGTCTGACATGACTATTCCGTCATACTTCCATTCGCCGCGGAGAATACCCATAATAAGCTCGGCATTTTCAGGTGTAAATATGCCGTTCAATTTATTATAGGAACTCATAACAGCGCGCGGCTTGGCTTCCTTTACGCATATTTCAAAACCCCTTAAATATATTTCTCTGAGCGCTCTTTCCGACACAATCGAGTCGGATTCGTACCTGTTTGTTTCCTTATTGTTGCACGCAAAATGCTTCGGAACCGCACATACACCCTGCGATTGAATGCCTCGCACTATAGCCGCCGCCATTTTACCCGAAATCAGAGGGTCCTCCGAATAATATTCAAAATTACGTCCGCACAACGGGCTTCTATGAATATTCAGTGCTGGAGTGAGCCATATTCCTATATTGTTTTCCTTTGCCTCCAGAGCGCCTGCCTTTCCTATCTCCTCTGCAAGTTCCGTATTCCACGACGCAGCAATCATTGACGCAACTGGAAACGCCGTTGTCCTCACGCCACATTCCTTAAATATGCGAAGTCCCGCAGGTCCGTCTGCCGTCATAATACGCGGTATGCCGTGCTCATCTTCGCCTTTTGACAATTTCGCGCCGCCTATTCCCGAGGTGTTTGCCACTCCGAGATTAGGCTGCCCCATCAGCAAATCCGCAAGCTCGTCGTCCGAAAGCTGTGAAATAAACGCGTCTATGGTTTCCCTGCCCTCTGCAACATCAATAAGCTTAATCTGATTCTGAACCGATTTTTTATACGGCGGTGCGTTATAGTCGCAGTCAAAAGAAAGTCTTTCTCTGTTGGTATTGATCGCAGGATAATACTCGCCGTTCGCCATCAGACGTTTAGTCAGATTTCTCGACGGACACAGCTCCGAAAGCTGCTTTACAATTATATTCTCTGCTATATCAAGCGTATATTCATTTATGTCTGCCATAGACGAATTGCCGACAGCAAACTGATATTTGCCCTTTTCAAGAACATACGCCGATTTTTTTATCTGCCCCAAATCATCATATACTGCCATATCAGAGGTTTTAAACGACATTGTAACAATGCAGCTTTCTTTCGACTTCAACAGCGGCGTTTTCGCAAATGCGCGTAGCTCCCTTCTCGGCTTTGTGATTATTCCGCAGTTGGGACACGAATAAACCTGAAGAACCTCCTTGCCACTGTATTTACCATTATTTGTAACTTGTGCGCTTACAAAAATTTCCTCGCCATTTTCGCATATTTTCACATTTGAGATGTCAAACGACGTGTACGATAAGCCGTAACCGAATGGATAAACTATATCCTTTGCTGCATCGGGTATGGTCATAAAATATCTGTATCCCACAAACACATCGTCCGTATACTGAACATAATCGTCAGATTCATCAAAGTTCTCTGATGACATATAGCTGTCAAACGAAACCGCACAGACGTCAGCGAGCTTACCGGATGGATTGGCATCGCCCGTCAGAATATCCGCCGCCGCAAGACCGCCCTCCGTTCCACCCTGCCATATCATAACTGCAGATTCAATATCGGGATTATCTGCAAACCACGTAACGTCTATCACCGCGCCGGTATTTAACAAAACAGTAATATGCTTAAAACTCGCGCATACGGCTTCAACCATTTTCCGCTCCATATCGCTTAAATAATAGTATGCGTCCGTGCCATCGTTCTTGCGGTCGCCGCCCTCGTATGAGAAACGGCTTATTGTTATAATTGCGGTATCAGTAAAAGCCGCCGCTTTTTTTACAAGCTCCTCAGGCAGCTCCGGCTCACTCAATTCGCCCGCATTTTCTCCCGCCTTATAGCATTCATTAACATATACGCCGTAATATCCCGAAAGCTCCTCAAAAAGCTCGACATTTTTCAGCTTTAACCCGTCATAGATATTTCGCGTGTATACGGTATTTACATCGCCCGAACCGCCGCCGCCCTTTACATAGTCAAACTGCGCCTTGCCGAATATCGCTATTTTTGTGCCGCTCTTCAGTGGAAGATTGCCGTTTTCGTTTTTCAGCAGAACCGTTCCTTCTTGAGCCGCTCTGCGGGACAATTCAATATGTCTCTTACAGCCCGTTACCGCCGTATTGTTTTCACCCAGCGGCAGACACGGCTGATATTTTGCTCTTGCCCATTTTTCCATATTCTCCGTTCCTCCTGTATGTCAATTACTTTGAATGTCTATATCCTCGACCAATAGATAAAAGCCCTCGCTGTCTGTAAATTCTTCACGGAATGCAATCTTCACGGGAGTACTCCGACCGTTTTCAACACAATCGAGCCGAAGCTTTAGCTTATACTTGCCCTTAACAAGCTTCTCCGGAATTACAACACTGACAACCTCGCCCGTTTCTTGATACGGCAGCCATTTTCTGTTGTCGGAATTTTCAGCATATTCGGTAAATACTCCGTCACCGTTTTCAAAACTAATGCTTAACCTATACTGATGATACGCTCGCGCGACTCCGCGGTTTATCCAGCTGAAGCCTATTTTCACCTTTTCGCCCGCGCGTATGTTTTTCGGCAGCGATATACTTTTAAGAAAATACCAATATCCGCACTTGTTCGCAATTTCATCCGCAAGCTCGGGATTTTCGCCGTACCATTCTCTTGCATATCCATGGAAACCGAAATATGACGCACTCATCAGCTCCAACGCTCCCCGCGCAATATCCGCGCCTGACACCGAACCGTTTTCGCCCTGCCATACGCCGCTTTGTTTCATATCTGAATAATGCTCCAGCTCAACCGCTGTTGGATATTCTGGGGCGATACGCTTGAAATATTCGGGACGTGCGACGGTATATGTATCGGGATAATTGTCAAAGAAATACCTCACCCCTATGCCATCGTCCCTTATGCCAAATCCCTTTTTGATGCAATATTCAATAATCTCGTTTTCCGCCTCGGGATTTTCCTCAAGGTTAAATCTTATCACATCGTCATTTATGATTTTCTGCGTTTTCGGATAGCACTTCGCATACATATCGATATGCTTTTTTATTATGTCCGCAAGAATCGGCTTTCTGCCCGAGCAGCACGTGTGTCCTTCTCCCCAGTCGCCCAAACTTCCGATAACGATTTCCTCTGTATACGGGCTTTCGGCATATCTCTCTGCAAAAGTTCTATGCATATTTTCAAGCTTTTCCAAGAATACTGCGTCTCCGTAATCGGGCGACCAGCAGCCATCGTTATCGGGGTAAAATTCACCCTTTGCGCCCGCTCTCATCACCCATTCCGGCGTTGCAAACACTCTTGATGTTTCCTTGCAGCAAATCAAGAACGACAACTTATAGCCGTACGGCTCGCAAAACCTGCGTATAACACTGTCAACGATTTCCCAATTAAAGACGTTTTCCTCCGGCTCAATGTCCGACCAGTCAAACCGCAGATAAAGCTCCGTAAGCCCTTTAATCTCTGTCAGTTCCTCATCGCTTTCGCATAAATACTTGTCAAGCCCATTATCATAATAATGGTGGTACAAGCCCTTGTGCGGATTTTTAATAACCGTGTCAAAGTCCCATTTATCGCTTAAATCAAGCTTTATTGCGTCGTTTTCGAGAAACTCGCCTTCTTTCCTCTCTATTCCTCGGTAAGTATATTCTTTCATTATTTACTTATCCCTTTCTCTAAAGGTGTTACGTTTGCAAGGGAATCCATTACAAAGCATTTTATGCTGTAGTCCCCCTCTGTCGACAGCCCCTCGAGCGCATTTGCGGAAACTGACATTTTCTTTACATCATGCTTTTTTATAATATCGTAATTCTGCATTTCCAGATCAACTATTCTGCTATTTTTGTTGTCGTAAACCGCTAAAATCATAACCGCACTCTTGTCCGCGTTCGTTGTATTGACCGCCAGCGCACTTGCCGATATTACCTGACCATTTGCGGGTTTGCCATCAATCGTCAGATCGTGTATCTTAAATGTATCCTTTTCGGTCACAACGCTGACGTTGGTGATTGCCATATTGTGGTCCCACATTGACTTAAATCCTATTTTTCCCATTATGTACGAAGTATCCGTCGCTGTCAGTGTCGGTGTATCATCGTCCTTCATATACACATCAATTCGTCCGTTTTCGGAATTGTAGTCTATTCTTACTCGCGTCCATTCGTTGCTGTTAATGTCATAGACCTTAGTTGCAAGCACCGTATTTCCTTTCATAATGGAAATTGAACTTTGTTTTGTGTCTGTCTTTATGCCGTTAAATTTTAGACTATACGCTGCCTCATCGCCTGTCATGTTAAAATAAACATAACGTTCGTTGTTGCTCCATGTATAATAATCAAAGCTGAACGAATAGCTGCCCGTAGTAAACACAGGTCTGATTTTGGCGAGCTTATTGGTTCCGCCATCCGACTTCAAAACCAAAGCGTTTTTTCCACCTTCATTTCCTTTGCAAAATGTCGTTGTATCGCAGTCCCAATTCGGCGTAATGTCTTCTTCTCCGAAATCGTCGAAAAACGCTCCGTCAAACGACTTATACATCGTAGGAATAACAAGCATTCCAGTCGACCACGCATATCCTACTTTAATCAATCCTGTTTTATTTGCAATATCCGCGTTTTTATATTCTGCAAGTTTAACCAACCCGCTCTCATGTTTTTTGTGATATACGGCAACTTCCCCCACTGCTTTATAGACTATTATAATTTCACCCGGACTCCATTGCCATTCATTGTCATAAGATACCTCCGCCTGTCCCGTTGCAAGCTCCCTGCCGTCCAGAAGAACCGTCAGCTTGCCTGTTCCGCTTATTCTGAAATCAATGCCTGCCGCAGTAAGTGTAATATCATTTCCTCCTCCTGCATTTACCTGATAGCTTGTAGTAATTATAAAATCGCCGCTCGGAACAGCTTTGTTGTACTGAGCGTATACTTTGTCTCTTCCGTCCGATTTTTTACTTACGATTTCTTTGTTTTCCGAAATTTCAGCAACCGCTTTACCGTCTGTGTCCGTCGGTATTGTCCAATCCTCTGCGTTGGAACTGAGCTCAAACATTCCGTTACTCCACTGCGCCGTCTCAGTTTCGTTTTCCGCCAATACCGTCGTCGTCAGCAATGAAAACATTGCGGCTATCGTAAGCAACGAGATGATTTTTTTGATTTTTTTCATACTCTTCACCTTAACCTTTCTTTTATTTGGCTTCGCCGAAATATTCCATATTCATAAGTTCGTCATCTATCGCCGCCAGCTGGCTTTCCATAATATTAGGCGAATACAGTCCCAGCTTATCGGCAATATTAGTTTGCTTCATATATTCGCGGATTTTATTGTTTGCTTCTTTAAGCGAATCCAGCGCTTCCCTGACATTAAAGCGTCCTGGCGAGGTAGGCGCAGGCGGCCAGCGCGCATCACTTACATACGCGGTAGTGATTTTCTTCAGAATTTCTCTGAGGTTTTCGTCCTTTATAATTTCAACGCCTCTGTCGGCAGCTATCGTCTTTATACCGTCAAACATCATACGGCAAGCGGGGTCAAGTATTCTTGAATATATTGTATTCACCCAAGCCAGCGAAGTACCGCCGTGCCATGCACAGCCTCTTTCGATACGCTCAAATCCTTTTCCCTCGACCGTTCCGTATTTTTCAACTGCCATAGACGGAGTGACGAATGTAAATTCAAGTTCTTTTGCACTCGTCAAAATTTCCTCTAAACGGCGTACGCTGTCAGGATTTGGGTCAAAGAATCTTGCTTCTCCGCATTGCTTCACGTAAAAATACGCAAAAGTTCCAACATATTCCGCATCCTCTGCGTACGGCATTATAAAACCGCCGTTCTCAGGAATACGCTGTCTCCATTTGACAAGGTTTTCGCGGATTTCATCAAGCGAAACAGGCTCTTTTCGATTGCCCTCCGTCGCACCGATAAGATACCAGAGCATAATACTGCCGCACATCATGTCAGAGCGGAGTATGATGTTCAGCCCGTTCGGGAGACGATTTGGCATGGTCAGGGCTGTCATGGCTTCCTCGCTGCTTGCCACGCTGTCCTCCAGCCTAAAAAGCTCGTTTTTATTGCTGTGTCCTCGCACATCGAATGTGAGTCCCGTTTTTTCTCTGATACCATCAAGCGTTGACAAAAAGTACGAATCTGCATCAGCAATCAAGTTTTCAAAGCCCGCCTCACGGAATATGTCGGGTATGTACGATGCCCACGAGCATTCGGGATTCCAGCCTGTTACAGGACGCACACCTGTCAGCCTCTCCCATGTATCAAGTCCCTCAACAAGTGACATAAGACCAATCTCCCTGTCAATATTACCGAGCATGATATGCGTTTGCGGCGATGCGACGGGTTCGATTAACCCTCTCTCTATAAGCTCTTTCAGCTTTTCCAGAACCTCGGGGGCTTCCTCCGCAACGATTTCCAGAGTTTCTCCTGATGCTTCAAAAGCTATTTTGGCTTTCATCTTCTCGCAAATCTCGAAAATCTTCGCGTACGACTGCCTTGCAACCTCCCCTCTTTTTTCGATTGGAAGCTGGGAATACTGCAAGTTCCCATGCATCATAAAAATAATTCCTTTTTCCATGTTTTTTCTCCTTTCATTATATTTATTATTCTAAAAGTTTTTGTGCCTCAGTTGTCTGCGGCTGTATTGTTTCCAGCGAATCAAATGCAAATGCCTTAACAAGATACGCTCCCTGCGGAATTTCCGCCGTTAAGTCCTTTTGCCAGCATTTTGCAATTTTTACATCCAGCAATACATCATCGTCTCTGTAAAAAGCTATTATTATATAGCTTGAATTGTTTATTCCGTAAAAAGCGCGGTTTGCGTTTAACTCAGCGCGAACGCTATTGGCATTACAATCAATAGATAATTCCGCCTTGGCTTTTTCGCCCGAGCTGTATTGCTCTATATCAGTACATACGAACTTTTCTTTCCCGTCGTTTACTACTGCCACGTATTCCGATATGCTGCCGATAAACTTAAACTCAGTGATTACGCTGCTGGCTTGCACCTCTGCTTGAGTAATATATCCAATACTTGCCGTATCGTCTTTTTTCACCAGCGCGATATTTACGGGAATACCGTCGTCCCATGACCGCCTTGAAGCCGATATTTCAACAAAACGCGTATCCTTGTCATATTTTGCGCCAATTGTCGGTGTGTCGTCTAAAATTATCGAAAATGTTAAATTTAGCACTCCGCCTCTTCGTTCGGCGAAAATTCGGCAGACTCTGCCCTCCGCTTCAAAGCTGTCAGCCTCTTCAACAATGTCCGAAATACGATATTCCCCTGCTTTTGTATTGCCCTTTCTGATAATGACGAATTTGTTTACGTATTCGTCAGGAAGCATAAAGGTTGTGTCTGCGCTGTGCTTTCCGCTCGAAAAACGCTCCATATCGTATAGATTTACTTTTACCGCATAATCCTCGATTTCAAGCGTATAATCTCCGAACGGCGGTCGACTCTGCGTCTCGGATTGTTCGGCAGGCAGTATTCCGTCATTTACATGAATTATTTTTTCTCCTGTGACTTTATCCCAGTTTATAAGTCCTTGCTCGCCATCCGCCGCAAATACCGTTATATTGAGCACCATAATCGCTGTAATTAAAATGTAAAAAACATATATCTTTTTTCTCATAGCTTTTTTCTCGTTACTTTGGAATTTCATATTCGGGTGAAGTGCTTATCGGACTCAGACTGTCCTCCGAATTTACGCAAAACAACTTTACCCTTGCCGGCGATGAATTTTTTTGTATTTCCACACTGACAGGCACGCTGTTCAGATTTTGTTTCCCTTCGGCTAAGCCAACACCTAAAAGCATTCCTGTCCCGTCATACACCGCCGAAATAATCTTCGGCGCAGATATACCAAGGTTATCGTATACCGCCGTTATTTCAATTCTGTCACCCGATATTTTAAGGCTGTCGGGTTGTATATAAAGCGTAGGATTTAGCGTTGCGGCAGGCTCGTATGAGACAATTTCTATATTCCTCATTGACAGATAACCCCATTCCGTATCAGCCGTCAAAGCGAATTGACCGCGGCTGTTAAATTCGGAAATACCCTGATTTGCAAGACATTCCCGCA
>ERZ773146.1238-NODE-1238-length-18519-cov-4.974762_pt1 | contig 18519 bp, 27 predicted proteins | sample MGYA00580847_ERZ773146 | MGnify/ENA primary metagenome ERZ773146 (study PRJEB29015, sample SAMEA2737830) | human gut metagenome | biome: human gut; feature: human-associated habitat; material: faeces | place: China | collected 2012 ...
TAGAATCCAGCTATAGCTTGTATTTGAGAAAAAATGTAGAGCAATATCTTGAATTAAAAAACAAAGTAGCAGAATTTATCAATGATAATGTGGCTAAAACAGGAGAATATGGAATGCAGCTGTTAGAAAAATTTAAAACTAATCTGATTGCGATTTTTGGCTTTTTGTTTTCTGTAGTTTTAGCAAATATTGTTTCTGATCAACCATTGGATAATATATTTACAAAAGATATTATTCTTATTATGGAGATTGTGTTATGTGCATCACTTCTATATTTTTTCATATGTAATATGCAGTTGGGCTATGAGGTGAAAAAGGTAAAAGATAGCTATAAGCTGCTAAAAAGTAACTATGAAGATATATTGGAAAAGGAAGAATTGAGAAGGATATTCAAAGATGATGAGCTGATGAATGATATGCAGGAGGAGATAAAGCAAAAAAGAATACTTTTTGCGTGCATCTGGATAATTTCGTTAATAGCAGTTTTCATCATCGTTGAATGGAGAGGAGGCTTTGTATTCAAGGATATTTTAACAAGATTTAAAAAATGATTTTTAAAGAAAAAACAATATTTCATAATTCGATTTTTGTAATAATGCAGAGATTTTAATTTAACAAGAAAGGGGCGATGTTATGCCGGACAATGTGGGCAGACCGCCCATCTATGAAACAAAAGAAGAATTACAGGAGCGGATAGACGAGTATTTCAGGGGGTGCGAGGGCATTCCCTTTTTTGCAATGAAAAAGACCGCATCAGCGGTCCTCTTCGGAAGAATCCTTTTTCTTTCTCCAATTACGGTATTCGCCGGACTTTACGCGTTTATCGGCAGGAGGTTCGGCATCGGCAGGGATTGCCCACTGATTCCCGATTTTGATTGCAGGGATGCGACCGTCCTTAATCAGCTTGCGGACATTGCCGACATCCTTACCGAACTTCTGGGCAAATTGGGTAACAGAGATATACTCAGCTTCTAACATTGCGCATAACCTCCTTGAATTGCAAAGTAGTTTGCAAAAGCACAAGGACGGAATTTAAAATCACAAGGAGCTTTGCGATAGGTGTCCAGCCTGCGTGTATTGCATAGATAAAGAAAAACAGGAGTGAGAAAACAGAAATTTTATTTTTCATTGTCATTCTCCTTTCGGTTGGTTATAATAAACATGAGACATTGACTTTATCTAAGAAGTAAGGGGAGATTTACTCCCCGAACTTGCTAAGATTTGATGGCTGTAATCAGAGCGGCTAGGGCAATAACTGCTTGGATTACAAGTTCGACAATTTTTAGCTTAAAGTCTTTGTCTTTTTTCATTTTGCACTACCTCCTTTCTGTTTATATAATAACACGAAAAAGAGTAAATGTCAATAGAAATATCAAAATAAATCAAAAGAAATCCTGATAGCTACAATGCTTATCGGGATTTTTTATTTGCGGCAAAGGAGAAAGACAATGAAGGAATTTGCAAAAGGCTTCTACAACTCGGCGGCGTGGAAGAAGTGCAGGCGAGCATACATAGACAGTCGCATCATGGTGGATGGCGGAATGTGTGAGATATGCGGAGAACGTGTGGGCTACATTGTCCATCACAAACAAATGCTAACGCCGACCAATATCACAGACCCAAACATCACGCTGTCCTTTGACAACCTGCAATATGTCTGCAAGCTTTGCCACGATGAGGAAGAAGGACACTTCGTCCAACGGAAGGGATGCTGCTGTGGATTCGATGCGGAGGGACAGCCGATAGACAAAAGAAAAATGGAATAGCCCCCCCTATTTTTATTTTTGGTTTGGCAGTACGGAGACCGAGGAGTGGACTACTGTTTCAACGGGCGTGCGTGCGCGTGGGGGGTGTAGTATAAGGGCGGAAAAGAGAGGAAGTGAGAAAATGGAGAAAGGAAAAATCAAAGCGGCGGAAATGCGGAAATTGAAACGTATCTTCAAGGAAATTCCGGAAAATAAAAAGAAAATTGTGGAAAAGCTGATAGACAATGCTGCCTTTATGGCGGAGCAGTTGGATCATCTGCAAACGGACATTGAGGAGAAGGGATATATTTCGGAGTACCAGAACGGTGAAAACCAGTGGGGGACGAAGAAGGCTCCGGAGGTTGAAATCTACACCGCGACGATTAAAAATTATTCCAGTGTAATCAAGCAGCTTCTGGATCTGATGCCCGAAACGGATGAAGCGGCGGTGGATGAGCTTGTTTTGTTCCGGCGGGAGCGTGATAGCAAATGACGGAATTTGAACAATATTTTTCGGCGCTTTATGATGGCACGATTCTTGCCTGCGACAAAATGAAGCGGGTCAGTGAAATGCTTTTGAATCAGTTTGCGAGTCCCGGGGAATTTCATTTCGATTATGAGGTTGCAAAGTGGCATATCGCATTTATTGAGCGTTTCTGCAAGCAGCCGACAGGCAAACTGGGGCAGCCGTTACAGCTTGAGCTATTCCAGAAGGCGAGGCTGCAGGCAATCTTTGGTTTTGTGGATGACAATAACCTCAGACAGTACAACGAAGTGATGATTGTGGAAGGCAGGAAAAATGGTAAAACAACCGAGTGTGCCGCCGTGGAAACGGATTTACTGCTGAATGACGGAGAGGGTGCGCCGGAGATTTACAACGTTGCAACGATGCTGGACCAAGCGAAGCTTGGGTTTAATGCGTGCTACAAGATGGTGCGGCAAAGTCCGACCCTGCGGAAGCATATCCGCAAACGTGCTGCGGATTTATATGCGCCTTCCAATCTTGGGTTTATTAAGGCACTGGCAAGCAACACAAACAGTCTGGACGGCTTGAATGTGCATGGGGCCATCATTGATGAGTTGGCAGCAATTAAAAACAGAGATATCTATGATTTGATTAAACAGGCAATGGGTGCGAGAGAACAACCATTGCTTTTTTGTATTACCACAAACGGCTTTGTCCGCAGCGGCATCTTTGATGCGCAGTATGAATACGCAAAAAAGGTGCTGGACGGGAAAATAAAAGCACCGCGCTTTCTGCCGTTTATCTATGAGCTGGACGATGCTTCCGAATGGGACAAACCGGAGATGTGGATAAAGGCAAATCCCGGTCTTGGCACCATCAAGAAAAAGGAATATCTGGAGGAAATGGTGCAGAAGGCGAAGAATGACCCATCCTTCAAGCCGACGGTTCTGGTAAAGGATTTCAATATTCCGCAGACGGCGCAGTCCGCATGGCTGACGTTTGAGGACTTAAACAATGAGGAGCTGTTGCCGGAGGGCGGAGAATTTAGATATTGCATTGGTGGCTTTGATGCCGCAGACAGCATTGACCTAAACGCTGCAAAGGCAATCTGCAAACGGCGTGGGGATGATAAGCTTTACATTAAGCAGATGTACTGGATTCCGCAGGCGGTTTTGGACCAACAGGAGGAGCGAGGAGACCGAAGGGAACGGGACGGCGTGCCGTACAGCTTATGGGTGTCGCAGGGCTTGATGCGCACCTGCGAAGGTCGGCGCGTGAATAAGCGGGTAATTCTGGATTGGTTCTGTGAACTGCGGGATAAGGAGGACATTTATCCGCTTTATATCGGCTATGACCCTTGGCATATCTCGGATGAGCTGCTGGCGGCATTTGAGCAAGAGTTTGGGCGAAACGTCATGGTTAAAATTCGGCAGGGCGTTTTGACATTGTCACAGCCGATGAAGGATTTAAAAGCGGAATTCCAAGAAAAGAAAATCGTCTACAACAACAATCCGATTGATAAGTGGTGTCTGATTAACACCGAGGAAAAGAAGGATGTCAACGGCAACGTGCAGCCTGTTAAGAGCGATGAGCGCACAAGGCGCATTGACGGCACAGCGGCACTTCTGGATGCCTATGTGGTGTATTGCAATAAAAGAGATGAATTTGAAAGTCTGATTTAAGGAGGTGAGAAAATGGGTTTATGGAACAGAATTGTGCAAAAAATGAGCAAGCAAACTTTCAAGATGGTGCAGGAGAGGGGGAACGGCTTTTATGCGTGGAACGGCAGGCTATACCATTCCGATGTGGTGCGTGCCTGTATCCGCCCGAAAACAAAAGCCATCGGTAAGGCGGTTGCAAAGCATATCCGTACTACGAGAACGCAGGAGGGGGAGCGGGTAGAGGTCAATCCGGATGCCTATATCCGTTTTCTGCTGGAGGAGCCGAATCCGCTGATGAGCGGGCAGATGCTGCAGGAGAAGGTGGCAAATCAGCTGGCACTGAACCACAACGCCTTTATTCTGATTGTACGGGATGAATTTGAAAAGCCGATAGAATTGTATCCCATTCCCTGTTCGGGGGTGGAGGCTTTTTACAAGGACAACGAATTGTTTTTACGGTTCGTATTTCTGAACGGGAGGGAAAGCACCTTCCCATACAGTGATATCATTCATCTGCGTGATGATTTCAACGAGGATGATATTTTCGGGGAAAGTCCGATGGAGGCACTTTCTCAGCTGATGGAGTGTGTCAGCATTATGGATCAGGGCTTTGTGAAGGCTATCAAGAACAGTGGTGTGATTCGCTGGCTGCTGCGGTTCACCAATGCCATGCGCCCGGATGATGTACGGAAAAACGTGCAGGAATTTGCGGATACCTATCTTTCTGTGGAGAGTGAAACCTTCGGCGCAGCGGGCGTGGACAGTAAGGCGGATGTGCAGCGGATTGAACCGAAGGACTATGTGCCAAATGCCGCACAGACCGACCGCATCATTAAACGGATCTATGATTTTTTCAATACGAACGAGAAAATCGTCAGCTCTCTTTATACAGAGGATGAATGGATTGCGTATTACGAAAATGCCATTGAGCCGATGATTACGCAGATGAGTGCAACCTACAGCAGCCGTTTGTTTACCAGAAGGGAGCGTGCCTTCGGGAATAAGATTGTTTTCGAGTGCTCTAATCTGACCTTTGCAAGCATGAGAACAAAGCTGGAGCTGGTGCAGTATGTTGACAGGGGCATTATGACACCGAACGAGGTGCGTGCGGTGCTGAATATGGCACCTGTGGACGGCGGAGACAGGCTGCTGCGGCGCAAGGATACAGGCTTTATGGAAGGAGGTGAGGAAGAATGAGGAAAATCGAGGTGAAGGGGACGATTGTCGGAAATGCGGACAAGTGGATTTATGAGTGGTTCGGCATGGATGCAACCTGTCCGAAGGATGTCAATGCTGCCATCAGCGAGGCAAATGGGGAGCCGCTCCTTGTGGAAATTAACTCCGGCGGCGGGGATGTGTTTGCCGGCAGTGAAATCTATACCGCCTTGAAAGCATACGCGGGCACGGTAGAAATCAATATTGTGGGTCTGGCTGCGAGTGCCGCCTCTGTGATAGCGCAGGCAGGACATTCCAGAATCAGCCCGACAGCGTTGTTTATGGTGCATAATGTTTCCGGCTCTGCCGCAGGGGATTTTCACGATATGCAGCAGGAGGCGGAGATTTTGCAGACAGCAAATAAAGCAGTCGCGGCGGCATATCTGGAAAAGACAGGCAAAAGCATGGAGGAGCTGCTTGGCATCATGGATGCGGAAACGTGGATGGATGCGCAGAAGGCGGTGGAATATGGCTTTGTGGATGAGGTTATGTTTGCATCTGCGCCGACGCTGACAAACGGCATCGGTGTATTGCCTGCGCAGACCATTCATAAGCTGAAGGATCTTCTTCCTGCAAGGGGAGAGGAAAACGCAGAAGTTAAAACTGTAACTGCAAAATTAAAATTACTCAGATTGAAAGGGGAAATGAAGGATGAAGTTTAAGAATTACGAGGATTACAAAGCACAGAGAGAAGCACTTTACAATGCGGCGGAGGAATTGCTGCAGAACGGCGATGTAGAGGGTGCAAATGCAAGAATGGAAGAGGTGGAGAAGCTGGATAACGCGTATGAAGCCTTTGCGACGGCGCAGGCAAACCTTGCCGCCATGCAGGGCAGAGGGACAGCGCATCCGGACGGCGTGGTCGGTTCCGCAGGCAACGCAGCGGGAAAGGATGTATTCGATACAGATGAATATAAAAATGCCTTTATGAATCTGGTGTGCCGCGGTGAGGCTTTGCCCATCAAGTACAAGGATGCCATTGTAGGCAAGCTGCAGAATGCTGTAACTACGGTAACAGAGACCACAGCGGTGATTCCCACAACCGTGATAAAGGAGTTTATCAGAGAGCTGAAAGCGCATGGCGAGCTGTATGCGAGAGTAAGAAAAACAAACGTACAGGGCGGCGTGGAAATCCCTATCCTGTCCCTGTGTCCTACGGCAAGTTGGGTTGCGGACGGCTCTGCATCCACAGACCAGAAGGTAACTGCCAACAAAAAGGTATCCTTCAGCTATTACGGTCTGGAATGCAAAATCGCACAGAGCCTGATTGCAAATGTGGTTGATTTTGCGGAGTTTACCGAAATGTTTGTTCCTCTGGCGGTAGAGGCTATCATTGCCGCACTGGATAAGGGCATTATCGCCGGTACAGGCAGCGGTCAGATGTTTGGTATTACGAAGGACAGCAGAGTCCCCGCAGGCAACGTCATTGAAATGACAGCGGAGGATGTCGCAAGCTGGAAGGCGTGGAAGGAAAAGGTATTCGCCAAGATGAAAAAAGCCTATCGAAACGGCGTGTTCGTATTTGCGCAGGGCACCTTTGATGCACAGATTGACGGTATGGTGGATTCCACAGGTCAGCCTATTGCAAGAGTAAACTACGGCATTACCGAGGGTGAAACCTACAGATTCGGCGGCAAGGAGGTTATCACAACAGAGGAGGATGTGCTGGAAAGCTTTGCGGCGGCATCCGACGGCGAGGTATTCGGTGTGTTTGTGAATCTGAATGATTACATCATCAATACAAATATGCAGATGCGCACCGACCGCTGGAGAGATAACGACAACAATCAGGAAAAAGTAAAGGTTACTCTGGTTTGTGACGGGAAGCTGGCAGACCCCAACGGTGTGCTGATTCTTAAAAAAAAAGTAACGCAGTAAGCGGCGGCACGTTTGATAAGCGCACAGACAGTGAAAATTATGCAGATATTACCGTAACGGCCGCCGAAAGCGGTCAGACCATTACAGCCCTGCTGCATAACGGCGCAGATGTGCCAAAGGAAGGCGGGGCGAACTGGTCTGTTTCCGGCGGCACTGCGGTTGTGCTGAAAAAGGCTTATCTGGAGAAATTCCCTGTCGGCACGGAAACCTTTACGGTGACAACATCCGCAGGAGCTGTGGAATTTACTGTGGAGATTGTGGAAAGTGAGGCGTAAGGGATGGCAGATTTAGCAAGGCTGAAAACGGCACTGCGCATTTCACATAATAAGCTGGATGAGGAAATTCAGTACAACGTGGATGCCTGTAGGCGAGATATGGCGCGTGTCGGCATTACTGTAATTAACGAGGAGGATTCCGCAATTCAAAAGGTGTTTGAACTGTATCTGAAATGGCAATATGATTTCATGGGCGAGGGCGAGCGTTATGAAAAAGCCTACAAGGGCATGAGAAACGGTTTAAGTTTGTGTGGTGAGTACAATGTATAACGATGTTGTGACGTTGTTGGTCGAAAAAACGATAAGGGACGAAATCGGCATGAAGCAGACGTTTTACGAGGAACGAGAAGTGTTTGCGGAGGAATTGCCCATCAACCAAAGCGAATTTTTCAAGTGCAGAGAAACGGGGCTGCGCCCTGCCCTATGCCTGCGGATTCCATACGGCGAATATGAACAGGAAGAAGTCCTGCGGTTTAGGGGCAGATTGTACAGCGTGTATCGTTTTCGAAACGATTTCCATCACACAGAGCTTTACTGCGAGGTAAGGAGTGGTCTATATGAGCATAAAGGCTGATGCTTTATCGGATGAGATTGCAAAACTGCTTTCCGAATATGAAACGGAGATTGTGAAAAACGCAGATGCTTGCGGAAAAGCCGTTGCAAACGCCGCCGCAAAGCAGCTGCGGCAGACCAGCCCCAAAAGAACAGGTAAATATGCTAAAAGCTGGGGCGTGACAAGAGAAGATGGTGGTCTCGGCGAAAATGCAAAATACATCATTCACAATAAAAAACGGTATCGGCTGACGCATCTTCTGGAGCATGGTCATGTGACGGCAAACGGCAAGCGAACAAAGGCAATCCCACATATTAAGCCAGTAGAAGAACAGGTCATTCGGGAATACGAGAAAAAGGTAAGGGAGGCAATAGAGGATGCGGCAAAGTGAGTTATACAAGCTGCTGCGCAGTACAGGTCTGGAGGTCTATTTTTATGAGGCAGACCAAAACCCAACGCTTCCCTACATCGTCTATCTGAAGGACGGAGAAACTGCTTGGGGTTCGGATGGCAGAAACTTCCTGCGAAAAGATAGCTACTTGGTAGAATTTTATTCGGCAAGAAAGGATTTTGCCAACCAAGAAAAAATTGAAAAGGCGTTGGATTCTGTTGGGATTTGTTACGATGCAACGGAAATCTACATCGAGAAAGAAAAAATGTATCTGGTATCATTTGCATTTGACATTACAAGAAAGGTGGAAAACTAATGGAAAGAATTGTACTTGGCAGCGGCAAGCTGTATGTGGATGAATTTACAGGGGAACTGCCTGAGGATGCAGCCATTGAGGTTGAGGCTAAGCTGTTGGGCTATATTCAGGGCGGTGCGACACTGACCTACAAGCCGACATTTTACGAAGCGAAGGATGATTTGAATTTCGTTTCCAAGAAAATTATCACAGACGAAGAAGCAATTTTGAAAAGCGGCGTAATGACATGGAACGGCGAAACGCTGAAAAAGCTGACACCCACCGCCAGAGTGACAGAGGATACAGCCAAAAAGACCAGAACTGTAAAAATCGGCGGTCTGAGCCATAATGACGGCAAGAAATATGTTCTGCATTTCGTACATGAGGATAAGACAGACGGGGACATTCGTGTGACCATCGTCGGCAGCAACGAAGCAGGATTTGAGCTGTCCTTTGCGAAGGATAAAGAGACTGTCATCAATGCGGAATTTAAGGCGCAGCCACAGGACAATGAAGGCACGCTGATTCTGTATAAGGAAGCGGACACGAGTATTGCGTGAGGAGAGGGGCATAACAGCCCCTCATTTTTGTGAGGTGGAAAAGGAATGTTAGATTTTACAACGAGAAAAAAGAAAAAATACATGGTTAAGCTGCATGATGGCTTTGTGGCAATCCTGCCAATGCCAGACAAGGAAATGTTTGACAAGCTGGTAGCGGCACAGGATATGGAAAACGTCAACGATGTTTATGAGCTGCTGACCGCCATCATCAACCAGAACAAAAAGAAAAAATACAGCTTCCAGAAGATTTCGGCAATGTTTGATTTTGAGGATGCAGTGGAGCTGCTGAAGGATTATCTGGAATTTGTAAAAGGTGTTGTGTCTGACCCAAACTAAAAATACCCTCTATGCCGGGAGAGGCGGACGATTTGCACTACAGCATTTTTTCGTTATCCGAAAAAACAGTGATGGACTATGCACATTTGAATTTTTTGGAAATCGAGCATTTGCCGATAGATGTTTATCTGGGATTGCAGCGGGATGCGTTTATTTTCAATTTACAGCAGACGGAAAGTGGTCGGGAATATCTGGAGGAGTGCTGGCTTTTGGAGCAGACCGAGCCGGACAGAAAGGCATTGAGGGAAAAATTCGGAAAGGGGGCAGAGCATGGGGAACATTAAGGGCATTACCATTGAGATTGGTTCGGATACCAAGAAATTTAAAAGCGGCTTGAAGGATTTGAACCAGTCCGCAAAGGATTTGCAGAATGAGCTGAAATATGTCAACAAGGCATTGAAGCATGACCCAAAAAACACAGACCTTCTGCGGCAGAAACAGGAGCTTTTGACAAAATCCGTATCGGAAACAAAAAGCAAACTGGAATCCCTGAAGGCGGCGAAGGAGAAAGCCGATAAGGACATGGCAAACGGTACGGAGGTCAATCAGGAGCAATACCGCCGTCTGGTACGGGAGATTTCCACAACGGAAAACAGCCTGAAAAACCTTACTAAGGAAATGAAGAATTTCGGTAGCGTTTCCGCACAGCAGATTGCGGCGGCAGGGGAAGATGTGCAGGAGCTTGGCGGCAAGATTGAAACTGTCGGGAAGAAAGTAAGTGTTGCATCTGCCACATCCGCTGCCGCTCTTGGGGCATCTGTGAAGCTTGCAAGTGACTATACGGATGCGGTTGCGAAGGTAGGTACGGTTGCAGATTTGCAAAGCGTACCACTCGAAAAACTCAGAGATGATATGCTGCAATTATCTACAGAGACAGGCAGAGGTGCAGGCGAGATTGCCGATGCAACCTATCAGGCAATTTCGGCATCTGTAGATACTGCTGATGCTGTTTCTTTTGTCGGCACATCGGTTGGTCTTGCCAAAGCAGGCTTTCTGGAAACGGCGGATGCTGTTGACGTATTAACCACTATTATTAACGCGTACGGTCTGGAGGCATCAGATGCCGGAAGGTTATCTGATATTCTGATTCAGACCCAGAATGATGGTAAGACAACGGTAAATGAGCTATCTCAGAGCATGGGGCAGGTCATTCCTCTGGCATCTGCTTATGGGGTAAATATTGAAAACCTTGCCGCATCGTATGCACAGTTGACAAAAAACGGTGTCGCCACAGCGCAGGCAGGCACATATCTGAAAAGCATGCTGAATGAATTGGGGGATTCCGGTTCCGATGTGGGCGAGATTCTGAAAAGCAAAACGGGAAAATCCTTCGGACAGCTTATGAATGACGGCATGAGCCTTGGGGATGTTCTCGGTATTCTGAATGACAGCGTAAACGGTGATTCTGAGGCTCTGGCAGGCTTATGGAGTTCCAGTGAAGCCGGTACAGGTGCATTGTCTATTCTTTCGTCCGGTGTAGGTGCTTTCAATGATGAATTGGGGAATATGCAGGATTCCACAGGGAATGTAGCCGATGCCCTTGAAACACTCAGTACGCCAAGCGCAAAGGCACAGGAAAGCTTGAATGCAGTGAAGAACGCAGGCATAGAGCTCGGTTCGGCGGCACTGGAGGCGATTGCGCCATTATTGGAACAGCTTGCGGAAACAGTGAAATCCCTAACAGAGCGGTTCAGCAATCTGTCTCCTGCTACGCAGACGGTTATTGTTGCCGTTATGGCGATTCTGGCAGCATTGGGCCCTGTGATAATTATCATCGGCACGCTGATACAATCCATAGGATCGATTATGACGGTTGCCCCTGCGGTGGCTACGGCTCTTGGTACGGTCAAGATTGCGATTGCCGCTATTGGTGGGCCTGTAACGATTGTGATTGCGGTTATTACGGCATTGGTGCTGAAATTCATCCACGCCTACAACACCTCCGAGGAATTTCGGAATAAAGTCGGCTTGGCGTTTTACAATGTAAAAAAGGCAGTCACGGAATCGCTTGCGGCGGCGATGGCAAAGGTAAAGGAATTTGTGAGCGTCGGCAAAAATGTGATTGTTGGTCTGTGGAATGGTATCAATGATAAGGTCGCATGGCTGAAAGGCAAGGTCAAGGGCGTTGTCGATAAAATCAAGGGCTGGTTTATCAGCAAGGAAGGGTTTGACGAACACTCCCCTTCCAAGTGGTCGGAGGGCGTTGGCAGCTACGTTATGGACGGTCTGGGGAACGGATTTGAAAAGGACGAAACAGCCATCCGAGCGGCGAGAAAAGCGGCGGATAATATCAAAAATGCCATTACCGATGAGATAAGCAAGGTCAATGCGGAGATTTCTTCGATACAGAAAGAATCCGAGGAAAGGCAAGCCAAGGAGGAGCTGGCACAGTACAAGGAAAACCTTGCAAAGAAGCAGGCGGAGCTAAAAAAAGCAGAGCCGAAAAACAGAAAATCCATTCTGGACGAAATTGCCAAAATCGAAAAGGACTGGAACAAAAAACAGCTTGAAGCGGCGAAGCAGGCAGAGCAGAAAAAGTTGCAGGAGCGCTTGACTGCCTTGCAGGAATTTAAGCAAAAATATGAGTCTGAATTGGCGGCAATCGAGCAGAAGGAATCCAGCCTAAGCGACAAATTAGCGGACTATGGCGAGCTGTTTTCCAGAGTGAAGGACGAGGACAGCGGCAAGGAAATCTTCAAGCTGAATGATTTGGACGAAAGCATTAAGAAAATTCAGCAGTATAACGAACAGATTGAAAGCCTGAAGGAGAAGGGTTTGGATGGTGGTCTGCTGGCTGAGATTGCCGATATGAGCATTGATGATGCACTGGATTTTACCAAAAAGCTGGATAGCCTAGAGGTCGGAAAATTTGAGGAATATGTCGAGAAATTCGAGGAAAAGCGGCGCTTGGCGAATGAAGCGGCACAGCAGTTTTATTCTGATGAAATGGAAGAACTGGCAATGAATGCTGTGGAGCAGGCGAAAAGCTATGCAGATGATTTCAACGATGTTGGTAAGGCGTTGACAGACGGCGTTGCAGAGGGTATCAAGGACGGCAAAAGCAGCATTGTAAATGCCATTGTGAAGGCAATTCGGGATGCCATTCGGGCGGCGAAGGACGAGGCAGGCATGGGCGGCGGCGGTTCGGACGGCAGCCACAGAACAGGTCTGCGAGAGGTGCCGTTTGATGGATACCGTGCGATTTTGCATAAGGGCGAACGCGTGCTGACACAGCCTGAAGCGGAGAGATACCGCAGGGGCGAAACGGTAACCAAAACCGAGAGCTTCAACGTATATATCGGCACTGTTGAAAACAAAGACGAAAGAACCACAGAGGATTTCATGCGTGAAATGGAATTTTATAGAAAGAAAAGGGTTGTTGCGACAGGAGGTGTTGCGTGATGTATCAGTATTTTATCTGGAACGGTGTCAGCTCGCTTGATATGGGCGTTGTGATGCTGAAAGCCCCCTCTATATTCATTCCGCAGAGAAAGGTAAACGAAATCAAAGTCAGCGGCAGAAACGGTGTTTTGCATGAGGACGAAAAGACGTACCAGAACTATACCAAGGATGCCGAATGTCATGTGATGGACAGAAGTCAGATTGACGAGGTCTGCGGTTGGCTGACGGGGTTCGGAGAGGTTATCTTTTCCAGTGAACCCGATAAGGTGTATCGTGCGTACATCAAAAATCAGATTGAGTTCGGCAGTATTCTGAAAAATATCAATGATTTTTTGGTGCAGTTTGATGTTGAACCCTTCAAATACAGCGTCAATGCCGCAGGGGATGCCTTAGAGCTGACTGCCCCGACCACCATCCGCAACAGTGGCACGGTATACAGTGAGCCGCTAATTACGGTTTACGGCAGTGGGGATATCACGCTTACTATCAATGGGGCGGATTTCCCCCTGTACGGCGTGCAGGGAAGCATTACCATTGACAGTGAAATGATGGAGGTGTTCAAAGGGAACACCAACCAAAACGGCAAATACGGCGGTGCGGAGTTTCCGAGATTTGAGGTCGGGAAAAACGAAATCCGCTGGACGGGGAATGTCAGCAAAATAAAAATACAGCCCCGTTGGAGATGGCTGTAGTTGTCGAAAAATGAAATTTATGGTATGGTATAAATGAAGGATTGCCAACTGGCGGTTAGTCACTTCCCGTGAAGGAGGTGACGCTTATGGTTACATACGAAGGGTTATTTACTTTTTGCTTAGTAATCATCGGAGTTATTTCCTTGTTTCAGAACAAGAAATAATGAAAAAGCCGCCTAACCTGCGAAGTTAGACGGCTAAAACCAACTACTTGGACTAGCCGCCCTGCGAAAGGTGGTAATCCTTCTCTTATGCTTATGATACCAAAAGAAAGGTATTCTGTCAAGAAAGGCGCATCTGAAAATAAAACGGATGTGCTTTTTTGATGCGGATTTTTTGGAAGGAGTGAGAAAATGGCAAAAACGTATAATCGTCTGGAAATTGATGTGAACAAAAAGCCGAACAGCATTGGGATTCGCCCTGTGCAGAATGATACAAAATCCAGATATCTGGATGTATGCCTGTATGAAAACGGTGTGCCAATCAATCTGACGGGCGAGCAGGTGCGTATCACATTCAGAAAGGCGGATGGCAGCACATTTTTCAACCAAGGGGAAGTGACGGATGCGACCGCAGGCAGATGCCAATTTGCCTTGACGAATGAAATTCTTTCGGAGGCAAAGGCGGTCGAGTCACAGATTTCTGTATGGAATGCAGGCGGTCAGATTTTGTCTACGCAGGTGTTTGAAATCTATGTAACGGCGGCAATTCCTTGGACGGATGCGGTAGAAAGCGAAAACGAATACGGCGTTCTGGTGGTGCTGTTTCAGGAAATTCAAGACGCACTGGATACCATGCACAAGATTGCCGCAGCATTCGGCGAGCCTGGGGACAAGGCGGCAGAGTACGGCGTGGATACATTCTGGGGGATTTTGGAAATGCTTGCACAGCGTGGGGATGTGGAGAGTGCGCTGGAGAAAAAGATTAAAGCCTATTTGAATAGTACGATTGGGACAAGTGGGTTTCAGTCGTTGGATAAAATGCTCCCCGCAAAGAGTGGTACGCAGACCTTTACCGAAAATGGCACGTTTACCGTTCCCGATGGCGTAACGAAAATTTGGATTACTGCCTGTGCAGGTGGGCAGGGAGGCACCAGATATAGTAATGGTGGTTCTTATTGTTACGGCGGAAAAGGAGGCGATGGTGGCGAGTGCATCATAAGGGAGCCGTATTCTGTTTCAGCAGGACAAACAATAAGCATTACTGTTGGCAACGGTGGTAGTGCAGGTTCAAATGGCACACCTACAATTATCGGAAACCTCGTTACACTCCGAGGTGGAGGTACTACAACAGGGCTTGTTGGTGCTGGTGTTGGTGGTGAAGGAGGATTCTATTACAGTGGCTCCTCCGGTAATCGTGGGGCTGAATATGGACTAGATGGAGTTAGAGGTAATGGAGGTACAGTAGCGGATAGATCGGTAAGAAGTTCCCCAAATGGTGGCGGCGGCGGCGGTTCTTATGGCTGCGGAGGAAATGGTGCTGATTCTTCAAAGGAGGCATCTCAATTTCCGCCAGGTTATGGTGGTGGCGGTGGCGGCGGTAGTTATAATTATACTGGTGCATCTGCTGGCGGCGATGGCATCGTCATCATCGAATGGTGAGGTGAGAATATGAAAACTTACGCAATGATTTTACAAAACAGAGTGATTGACGTTCTGAAAAACCAAGAAACAGAACCCTACTATCCACCCGACCCATCGGGCAACCCTGTGACTGCTATTCCTTGTGACGATACCGTTACCCTTGGCATGATTTATGATTCTGAAACAGGTACATTTTCGGAATACACACCACCTGAACCGGAACCCATCCCCGAACCACAACTGACCGAGACAGAACAGGCAATTTTAGACACAGCAATCAATGTAGACTATTTGGTCTGCATGAAGGAATTAGAGATTTGAAGGGAGTAGATATTTATGACATACGCAAGACTGAAAAAACTGATTAGCAGAGGTGCATACGACAAAGAGGACATGCTGAACAAATTAGATGTGTTCCTCATGGCGAACAGAATCACGGAGGAGCAGTATCAGGAATTGGTTGGTATGATGGAGTGATGTTATGATTACCATTCACGAAAAAACAGCAAAGACATTTGACACATTCGGGCTGGGGGCGTTGGTTCCCAGCCATTGTGTTGTGGAGGAAGAATTGAACGGGGCGTATGAGTTGGAGCTGAAGCACCCCTATGACGATGGCGGCAAGTGGAAACGCATTGAACGGGGGCGGATTCTCTACGCATCCACGCCAAGAGGGATGCAGCCGTTCCGCATTTACTACGTCAAACCAACCATGAAGGAAATTGCGGTCAACGCACGGCATATTTTTTATGATTTACTGGACAACCAGTGCGAACCAATCAGCCACAGCGGCACGGCAGGAGCGGCACTGACAGCTTTACAGGCGGCGTTTGCCTATCCCATGCCCTTTTCCTTTGATACGGATATTTCGCTGACAGGGACGCTCACAACAGGGCGCATGAATCCCGTACAGGCGTTGCTGTCGGACGATGACGAAGCAACCTCGTTTGTCAAGGGCTACGGCGGCGAGATGCTGCGGGATGGCTTTCGGGTATCCGTCAAGGCGGCATTGGGACAGGACAGGGGTGTTTCCATCCGCTATGGGAAAAACCTTGTCGGGCTTGAGGTCACAGAGGACGAATCCAATGTAAAAACACGCATTGTCTGCTACGGCAAGAACGGCAGTGTAACGCTTGACAGCCCCCATATTAACGATTATATCTACCCGAAAATCCACACGCTGACAGAGGAAAACAAGAGCATTTCCGAGGTGCAGGCAGAGGGACAAAAGCTGTTGGATGAAGGCTGTGACATTCCAAGCATCAACATCAAGGTGGACTTTGTGGCACTGGAAAAGACGGTGGAATATCGGGAGTATGCCGTTTTGGAAGAAGTATTCCTGGGGGATATGGTAACGGTTATCAATACCAAAATGGGATTTCGGAAACGGGCGAAGGTTATATCGTATGAATGGGATTGCCTTCTGGAGCAGTACAACGATGTGGAGCTGGGGGATTTCATTCCCACGCTTGCGGCATCCGTTACCAGTGGCGTGAAAAGCGGTTCGCTTGCGTCCTCTGCGGCAGTCGGGACAGCGGCGGTCATGGCGGCATTGCAGGCGCATTTGAATGATACGAACAATCCGCACCATGTCACAGCGGCACAGGTGCAGAGTTAAGGGGAGGGATGGCTTATGGAAAACATTGAAAAAATGGTGCAGGAGGCACTGGACAGCACGAAGTCCGCACACAAGCGGATTGACCGCATGGAGAAGCGGCAGGACAATTTGGAAGAACTGACAAATGCGTTTTCGGTTCTGCAAAACGAGCAGGAGCATATCAAAACGGATGTCGGGGAAATCAAGGATGATGTGAAGCAGCTGGTCTCTAAGCCGGCAAAGCGTTGGGATGGACTGATTGATAAAGCGATTGCTGTGGTTGTCGGTGCGGCTATCGGGTTTCTGCTGAATGGTGGCGGTTTTTAATGAAAAAACGCAGACGGATTCGTTTTAAAATCAATAACGATACCATGACAACGATTGTGGTTTTGTCCCTATCGTTTTGTGTGTGCGTTGTTGTTGTGGGTATTATTTTGGCGTGTTTCTGCGTTGACATTTCGTCCATCGTATCGTCTGCACTGTTGCTGTTCGGTACGGAATTGGGTATCTGCGGTCTGATGAAGCTGTACGATAAGGGCGTGGAGCAGGCAGAACGCAGGGCAGAAGAACGCAGGAAACGAAGAATGAGCGTAAAGCAAGCAGAATGGGAGTGCAAGGAGGAATTGAGAGAAAATGAAAATGAATGAAGCGGCAAAAATCACAGTTCAAAATTTGCTGACAGTGAAATCCATCGTAACGATTATGCTTACGGTGGTTTTTTCGTATCTGGCGGTAGTGGGGCGCATCAGCGGAGAACAGTTTTTGACGATTTTCTCTGTGGTAGTGGCGTTCTACTTCGGGACACAGTACCAGAAGGGGAAGGAAGGTACAGAGGATGGGGAATAAAAAAGACCGCGAGGGGCGGTCTTAAGAATCAGACTCAGAATCACGTTGCATGGTTTCGTTGATAGCACGATTGATAAAAGCATTGGTGCTTTCTCCGCGCTCTTCAGCGTGATTTTGAATAACTTCCTTTTTGCCTTTCGGCATTGTTAAATTGATGCGGTCATAGGCTTTGGCATTGTACTTGTTTTTTACCGCGCTTGATGTTTTACCCATTTTGCATACCTCCTTAATACTATTATATCGTATTATGAAATACTTACACAAGTATGCAATTCGTACAAATAATGATATACTTGCGCAAGTATAATTTATTTAAGTTGTCGATTTACATACTTGTGCAAGTATGATATTATAGTATCAGAAAGGAGGTGACACGTTGGAGGACAAAATAAAAGAGCTAATCAAGCTGGTGGAACAACTTGAAAAGCTCATGATTAGGATAATCTCATTGGTAGGATGGGCTTTAATCCTAATCAAAATCATTACATAGAGGGAGGGGCGAAAGCCCCAACCTTCTATCAGTAATAATACATGAAAAACTCCAACGGTGCAATATGAAAAAAGATATTTTTAAGTTAATGGTACATTTTATCTTTTTGATGGGCTTGGTTTTGGCACTGGTAATTTTGGTAAGCAAGATGGTTTAAAGGGAGGTTTTAATATGCTGATTAAATTTGATGAAAAATATTTGACAATATCCGCTGAGATTACAAATTATGCAAAGCGTGAGGAAATGGAAAAAATTCAGCAGCTTTGCGGTGAAATTGTTGAAGTGATTAAGAGCGTTCGAGAAAGAAGGGTTGTGAAAGTATGAATGAATTGCAGATTTTTAACTACAACGGCAACGAGGTTAGAACTATCCAGAAGGATGGCGAACCTTGGTGGGTGCTGAAAGATGTGTGTAATGTTTTGGATATTAGTCAAGCAGTAAGGGTGGCTGAAAGACTTGACGAGGATGAGGTGAGCCAAACTCACATCGCCGATAGCCTTGGCAGACGGCGTCGTGGGCGAGATCCTCGTCAAG
>ERZ773146.1244-NODE-1244-length-18475-cov-4.711183_pt1 | contig 18475 bp, 19 predicted proteins | sample MGYA00580847_ERZ773146 | MGnify/ENA primary metagenome ERZ773146 (study PRJEB29015, sample SAMEA2737830) | human gut metagenome | biome: human gut; feature: human-associated habitat; material: faeces | place: China | collected 2012 ...
TCAATAATTCCGAGTACCTGAAACAACTGTGTTTCAGGCACTTTTCTCACAGCGGAAAGTTTTTCATCTTCTTAAATGACTAAAAAATAAAAGTCATTTTTTGAAAATCATCCAGCTGTTTTATGTAAAACAATGGTTTGTCTACATTCAAAATCGTTCGTAAATCTACGAACGATTTTTTTAATTACGATTGTAATAGAGGCGATGACTTTCCACTTGGTGGTTTAAGAGTTCATCAACCGTCACGATGGTGTAGCCTTGCGATTGAAGGTATTCAATCACGGCTGGAAGGGCATTGATAGATGTTTGGTGAATATCGTGCATCAGGATAATCGATCCTGGTTTGACTTGTTTTTTCACTTCTGCCAAGATAGCTTGTGTATTGTGGGTCTTCCAATCCAGAGTATCCACATCCCACATGATAAAGGCCTGATCTACCGCATATTGAATGGCACTGTTAATCGAACCATAAGGCGGACGAGTAATTTTCGTTTGCACTCCAGTGACCTTTTGAATGACTTCCTTAGTATCCATGATTTCTTTTTGGGCAGATTCCAAAGGCAACTTGGTTAAGACAGGGTGATTCCAGGTATGGATCCCGATTTCATGTCCTTCCTGACGTACCCGTTTAGCCACTTCAGGATAGGCCGAGACATTCTTCCCAAGCATAAAGAAAGTCGCTTTAACATGGTACTTGTTCAAGATATCTAGGGCTTGAGGGGTCGTCGTTGGATCTGGACCATCATCAAATGTTAAGGCAACCATCTTAGCATGACGTTGAGTTTGGTAGGCCTCATAAGATTGAAGATCTTCAGGATTCAGACGAGCAGAATCAATCACATCATAGAGTTTGGAAAGAGGAACATCAAAAGTTTCCATACCTTCAATATCTACTGGAAGCGTGATGGACAGCACACCTTTATTATAGGTGAACTGCCAGCTTGCCATATCACTTGCTGAGACGGTTTGCACTAGCTCTTCAATTTTATCTTCTCCTAACTGTAGGAAGACCAGCTGGGCACGCAATTCTGTTAAGAGGGTTTCTTTGGCTAGATCTGCATCCGTAAACAATTGGGAAAATTGGAAGACCGTCCCCTCATCCGTTAGATAGAGGAGAGGTAGTTTGTCAATCCCATCTTTAATGAACTTGCCGTTTTTCCACTTGTACTGGGTCTTCTTCACCTGATAAGGGTGAACCCCTACAAATGGGTCTTCTGAGAGTTCGGTATGGTAGAACAAGAGCTCTTTTGCTTGCTGGTTCTTCTTCTCTTCTTGAGGAAGAGAGCCAACGTCAGCCAAAATTCTCTCTTTAACTACTGTGATGGGTTCTTCATTATTTTTCGGGTAGTAAGCAGCAACATAAGATTGACCAACCATTCCTTTTTGAAGGCTGGTATCTTTGTCTTTTTCAACTGCTTCTTCTTCCCTGATTACTTTGGAAAACTGTTGATTATAATTTTTGATGGCGCGTGCTTCCTCAATCTTCTGATAAGCTAGATAGATTCCTCCGATAAAAAGGAGGTTTAGAATAATGAGGATAAACATTTTCAAGTAGGAATTCTTCATATTCTTATTATAGCAATTTTATCACCAAAAAACAGTAGAAAACTCTCAAATCTAGAAAATTAAATCCTAAAAAACTATAGGAGCTTAGAGGTCTTTCTACCCTATCCCCTGTCATTTAGTAATAGCCAATTTCAAACACAAAAAAGAACAGGTCAGTTCTCACCTGTTCTTTATCCTATGTGATGTGATTGCTGATTATAAGGACTTTTCACGAATCACTTCAACTTTGTAGCCATCTGGGTCCACAATAAAGTAATAGTTTGGAAGCGTTCCTGGCAAGCCTTTTGGATCTGTTACTTGATAACCTTTTTCCTTATGCTCTGCATGAAGGGCTTCAAGGTCTGGGGTACTCAAGGCAACATGGGCAAAACCATCTCCAATAACATAAGGACCATGATCATAGTTGTAAGTTAATTCCAACTCATAGTCATCCCCTTCTAAACCAAGATAAACAATCGTAAATTTGTATTCAGGAAAATCCTTGCGACGCAATTCCTTAAAACCAAATGCATCTGCATAAAAGGCAATTGATTTTTCTAAATTCTCAACACGTAAACAAGTGTGTAACATTTTTGAAGCCATAAGACACCTCTTTCTTTTTTTACTATTATACACTAGTCAGATCAAAATAGCGATTAATTGAAATGGAGGAAAAAGAGAGTGGGACAGAAATCGGTCATTCGTTAGAATTCGATTTCGTCGTCCCACCTCCGCACAGTTGAGTAGGGCTGTAATAGCTGATGAAATCAGCGTAGTAGAGCCCACTCAACCACTGCATCTTGCTCGACAATCCAAAGACAATTGAGAGGCTAGGATTTCTGTCCCACTCTCTTACTTGTTCTTCGTTGATTTAGAACTGGATCTCTTTTTACTTTCTGACTTAGTTGCTAGTTTTACCTCGAAAATAGAACCTTTAGGCTTGTTATCTCGAACACTAATGGTACCATTGAAGGCTTCTACGATTTGCTTGGCTAAGGACAATCCTAAACCGAAACCACCCTTTTGACGGGTTCGCGCTTTATCCACTCGATAGAAACGATCAAAAATTCGTTTTTTATCTTCATCAGCAATTCCTGGACCATTGTCCTCTACTCGAAGATAGAGATAACGATCCTTGAATTGGGCGACAAAGCGTATTTTCCCTGCTTCCTCCGTATATTTGAGGGCATTATCATACAAAATGGTCATCAGTTGTTTCAATAGGACCTTATCAGTCACCAGACTCCTATCCACCAGATTCTCATATTCGAAGATTTTTTCGTTTTCCTCCGCAATGATTTCATAATTGGCAAAAGTTTGGTCAAAAAAGGATGGTGTGATCTCGCTAAACTCCGGTTTAATCCCATCATCTCGACGGGCTAAGTTTAAGAGATTGGTCGTCAATAAGCGCATATTGCGAACTTCATCCAAAGAGGAGGCGATATTCTCACTAGACTCCATGATCGTTGCCTCTGGTTTTCGGAATAAGGCTTCCAAACGATTTTGCAAAACCGCTAAAGGCGTCCGCAATTCATGAGAGGCATTTTCGACGAAGGCCTTCTGCCGGTTCATGCTCTCTAAGAGAGGTTTCACACTCATCTTAGCCAGGAAGATACTTGCAAAGAGGGAAATGCCCCAGAAACAAATCATGACCAAGGCAATTTGACTCTCATGTTTTTCACTGGTCTGTTCCAACTGGCTGATATTGGTCATGATCACGGCATATTTCACCCCGTCGATATAATCATCGGGATCAATATCTACCAAATAAGCCCGGTAACTTTCCTTCTGCTTATAATGATTGGTAATTTGAATCTGCTTGATTTTGTTTAAATAACTGCGACTAAAAGTTACTGTTTTTAGATCTAGGAAACCATTATCCGTCGTCACATTTTCAAATTTATCATTCAAGAGGATAGCTGTGCTATTGGAAGTAACCGATGGTCTAGGGCCATCCTCGGGACCAAGTTCATCATCTTCTGGGCCGTCATCAGCAGTTTCGTCTCTTCCCATCCCATTGCCTGTACGGTTTGCCAAACTGATAATCGAATAGCGATCTTTACTGAGCATTTTTAAATTCTCGTCAACCGTTGTATAAAGACTGGAACGCATCACCTGAATAATAATCAAGGTCATGGTTGAGAAAATCAAGGTAAAGAGTCCGAAATAGCGGATGAAATAAGAAAAGTCATCCGCATTGACAGTTTTTTTAATTTTATTGAGCATCTTTCAGAATATACCCCACGCTACGCAATGTTTGGAGATTTTTTGCAAAGTCTGTACCTTTTAATTTCTTCCGAATCTTAGAAACATACACTTCGACAACCGAAATGGTCGTATCGCTATCAAATCCCCAAAGTCGATCAAAGATTTGTGTTTTTGGCAGGATGACATTTTGATTTTGAAGGAAATAGACCAAAAGATCAAATTCTTTTCCTAATAGTTCTACTTCTTTCCCTTCAACAAGCGTAGAGTTAGTTGAGAGATTAATGGTCACATTCCCATAAGAAAGAGTATTTTCATTAACCTTGCCAGCACGCTTCAACAATGCTTGGATTCGCATTTTCAACTCTTCTAGGTAGAAAGGCTTGGTCAGATAGTCATCTGCTCCCAACTCAAAACCATGGCCCTTATCGTCCAAGCTCTCTTTGGCTGTCATAACCAATACTGGAGTGGAGACACCCTTATCTCTCAATTCTTTCAGAACTTGGAAACCATCTTTTCCAGGAAGCATGAGGTCCAGTAAAATTAGGTCATAGATGCCACTTTCAGCCTCATACAGACCTTCATCCCCATCAAAGACTTGCATGACATCTGCAAAATCATCTAAAAAATCAAATACTGAATTAGACAAACCAAGGTCATCTTCGACTAATAAAATCTTAATCATGTTTACTTTCTCCTTCTCATTATTCCACAGGGATGATGAGTATTTTCTACTCTATTATAACATGACAAGGCTTCATTCAGTAGCTTTCAGATAGCGATTTCAACTTTTTCTTAGCCCGCTGTCCCTGTCTCATCCTTTGATGAATGTTTTGTATTGCTTGACGATTTTTTCGAAGAGGACTTCTTGGAGGACTTTTTATTGGATTTCCCATTTTGTTGGTTGTCTGGTTGAGCTTGAGGTCCCCCATCTTGTGGCGATTGGTCATTCCTATTCCCCTGACCTGGTCCACCGTTCTGCCCATTTTGTGATGGCATACCACCTGGTCCACCTCCAAATCCATCTTGTCCTTGCTGACCTTGAGGTCCCCCAACTTGTGGCGGTTGACCATTCATCTCACCTTGACCTGTTCCACCATTTTGTCCATTAAAACCTTGAAAGTTAGAATGCCCATTTTGTGTAGCGACTCTTGCTTGTTGACGTTGGGGAGTCGTATTGGCTGTCGCCAACATTCCCAATCCAAATCCACTTGTCATTCCTACGACGAGTCCTCCTGTTGCTGCGGCAGTTGCCCACCACTTAGGACTTTTCTTAAGAACAATCATTTTTTCAGTTCTTTCTTGCTTTTGTTCATTCGAAGCTTGCATTCTTTCATTTCCTTATTTTTTTATTTAAACAAGGCCTTTGTTTAGATAAGGATAGTTTACCGACCCTTCCTTAACCGTGGCTAAATTTTTTCTTAAACTTTCCTAAAATGATCAAGGAGACATTTGTAACAGCTGAAAAGAAGACTTGACAGGGTTCCTTCTTTTTTGTAGAATAGTTACCATAAAAACAAAGTGAGGTTTACTGTTTTGAAAAAAATAGAATCAATGACATTAATTGCTCTTGGAGCAGCTCTGATTGCTGCCCTATCCCCTTTTACAATCCCACTTGGACCCATTCCTATCACGCTTCAGACTTTAGCGATTGGATTAATCGCCAGCGTCTACCGTCCAAAAGAAGCTACCCTTTCTGTTCTCATTTACCTCCTCTTAGGCGCCATTGGACTTCCCGTCTTTGCAGGTGGTCACGGAGGTATCAGCTCCTTCTACGGTCCCACTGCCGGATTCCTTTTCTTCTTTCCTCTTCGTGCTTTAGTTACCTCTATCTTCGCTGGCCAAAAAGGACAGCCCATTCGTATTTTCCTTGCTAACGCCTTGGGGGAAGTCGTCCTCTTTATTGGGGGGGCCTTAGGTTTTATGCTCATTACCCACCAGAGTTTGGATCTCACCGTAAAACTGGTCGTCCTACCTTTTGTATTACCAGATTTGATTAAGATGACTTTGACAACGATTTTCGCGGTCATTCTTTATCGAAATCTTAAGCATCTCCCTTATTTTAAAACCGAAAAATAAAAAACTCCTAGAGAGGCTTTGCAGATCTGCAAAGCCTTCTCTAGGAGCTTTTTTCTTTATTTTGTAGCTAAAAGTGCTGCTTCAACAGCTGCTTTCTCACGCTCGATAAGATCGATACGAGCGGCGATTTCCTTGATTCCCATCTTGATATTGCGGCTAATCGCCATATCTTCTAATTGAGGTTCAAAGAAGGCCTTGTATTCATTCAAACGTTCAAGGGTCTTGAAACAGTTGGCTGGGTAGATAACAAACTTATCAAAGCTCATATCACCACCGAGTGCCTTCTTGATCCAATCCCAGTTCTCACGCGCCCAAGTCCAAGTTCTTCCTTGAGTAAAGTCATGATGCAAGAAATTGAAGTACCAGCTCATAGCCAAGTCTTGCGGTTTCACCACATCCTTGTTTTTCCACTCCTTCAATAGAGCTTCCAAAGTTTCCGCATCTTTGGTGTAAGAAAGAGCTGCCGCCAACTGGCGTTTAAAGTTTCCATCCACTGTCTTCACATAGGTATCTAGGTATTGTTGACTAAGCGCCTTGGTTTCCTGATGCTTGATTTGGTTGATCAAGATTTGCAAGCGAATGGCAGCTGGAAGTTTTTCTAGATCAGATGCATGCGCTTCAAAGATAGCACTCGCTTGGGCTTGTGCAGCTTCGTCATTGGCCTTAATCATGTTAGCAATCATTAGCTGACGAACTTTTTCGTCTTCTTCTGCTTCACCTGGCTTAGCTTCTAGTCCCAAGCGTTCAAAGTTGTAGCGGTTCATCCGTTTCAACAGCTCATGGAAGGCAACTTCTGTTTCTGTTCCTTCATCCACAAAGAGACTGATTCCAGTCAAGACGCTCGAAACAGCAGAAACTACCAAGAAGGAACTTTCTTCTGTCAAATGCTCGATCACTGGCAAGAGGCTTGCATAGGAAATTTGACCACTTTCTGCTAAAAGACGACGTTCTTGAACCACTTGTAGTTTTGAAGTGCTATCTAAGTTAGCAAGGTCAGCAAGGATGTCTTCCAACAATTCCCCACGGTAGTCACTGATATAGTGAGCCGTATTTTCTGTATTGAAGCGAAGAGCACCGCTGTTCGCTGCCTTCAAGGCACTGTAGTTTGGAATTTCTAAGACTTCTGTTTCCAAAGTATCAGGAATACCTGACCAGTTGCTGTTCAAAGGAACAACCCACTTGCGACCTTTATCTTCTTTTTCTCCGATAAAGAACTGGTCTTGACGGATGATCAAGGTATCGTTCTCTACAGAAGCTGAAACAACTGGGTAGCCAGGTTGCTCCAACCAAGAATCCATAAAGGCTGCTACATCCCGACCAGAAGCTTGACCCAAGGCTTCCCAAAGATCTTGGCCAATGGTATTTCCATATTGGTGCTTTTCAAAGTAGATTTTCAAGCCCTTGCGGAAGGCGTCATCGCCTAACCAGCGGCGAAGCATGTGCATGAGACGGCTACCCTTGGCGTAAACGATCGCTGGGTCAAAGAGGGTGTTGATCTCGTCTGGGTGTTTCACTTCCACATGGACGGATTGAACGCCATCAGTCGCATCGCGTTTCAAGGCAGCCGGTACACCAGTTGTTTGGAAGTCTTCAAAAATATTCCAGCTTGGTTCGATGGCATCCAAGCAGACATACTCCATCATATTGGCGAAGCTTTCATTCAACCACAGGTCATCCCACCACTTCATCGTTACGAGGTTTCCGAACCATTGGTGAGCCAACTCGTGAGCCACCACCAAGGCAACTGTTTGACGGCTTTGAGCTGTCGAGTTCTCATCTACAAGGAGGTAGACTTCGCGGTAGGTGACCAAGCCCCAGTTCTCCATAGCTCCTGAAGAGAAGTCTGGAAGGGCGATATGAAGGGATTGAGGGATTGGGTAAGCCACTCCATAATAGTCTTCGTAGAATTCAATGGCACGAACGGCAATATCTAATGAGAAATCTAAGTTTTCTAATGGGTGAGCTTTTGTTGAATAGACTCCGACAAGGGTTCCATTCTTAGTCTTAGCTGTCACTCCTTGAAGGTCTCCAGCCGCAAAGGCCAAGAGATAAGAAGACATACGTGGAGTTGTGTCAAACTTCCAAATACCTGTTTCTTTGCGATTTTCTACATCAATTTCAGGCATATTTGAGAGTGCAATTTCACCTTCCTCTTGATCAAATTTCAAAGAAAGATCAAAAGTCGCTTTGGCTTCTGGCTCATCCACACTTGGGAAGGCTTCACGCGCAAAGTGACTTTCAAATTGAGTAGAAATCACTTCCTTTTTGACACCATCTACTGTATAGTAAGACGGATAGATTCCTGTCATATTATCGGTAATGTTCCCTGTATAAGTAAGGGTAAGGTTTACTTTACCTATAGCAGGAACTTCGACAAAGACCGCTTCTTCCTCATCATTGACTGTAAAGGGACAATTTTGCCCATCTACTTGTGCTGATTCAATGATCAAATCCTTTTGGTGAAGAGAGATGCGAGTCTCCTTTGCCTCTCCAGTTATGGTCACTTTCCCCGAGAAAGTTTTGTCTGAGCGGTTTAAATCTAAGAATAGATCATAGTGCTCAGGTACAAATGTATCAATAAAATGTGCAACTGCTTGCATGAGTATCTCCTTCTTCATTTATTCTCAACTTCTATTCTAACATAAATCCTATGGTCTGTAAGGTAAGAGGAGGCAAAACCAGATCTCTAAGAAAATAAAGTCTGAGATGATGACATCAGACTTTATTTTCTTATAATTCCACAATTTTTCCTGTTTCGAAGTAGACAACCCATTCACAGATGTTTTTTGCATAATCTCCGATGCGTTCCAAGAAGTTGATCACTTGGAAATAATCCCGTCCGGTAACGATGGACTCTGGATTCTTCCGAATTTCTTCTGTTGCTAATTCTTGAATGCTATCGAAGTAATGGTTGATCACTTCGTCTCGGCTAGCTACTTCATAGGCCAAATCTACATCACCTTTGAGGTAAACATCCAATGTCGCTTCAACAAAGTCTTTAACTTCACGTCCCATCTTGCTGATCTCTTCTTCAACAGATTGGATGCGGACTTCCCCCTTCATTCGAATAGTTGCTTTCGCGATTGAAACCGCATGGTCACCCATCCGCTCTAAGTCAGAGACTGCTTTTAAGACCGTCATGACCACGCGAAGGTCTTGCGAAACCGGCTGTTGAAGGGCGATAATCTCAAAAGATTTGCGCTCCAATTTCACTTCGTATTCATTGATATCCGCATCATCTTCGATAACCTGGCGGGCCAATTCACGGTCATGTGTGACGAAAGCACGAACCGTACGATTGATTTGGGTCAACACTTCATTTCCCATTGCATAAAATTGGTTATGCAATTTTTCTAAATCTTCTTCAAATTGAACTCGTAACATTTTATTTTCTTCCTATCCAAATTTACCAGAGACATAGTCTTCTGTTTCTTTCTTAGCTGGGTTCAAGAACATTTCATTGGTATCATTGTACTCAATCAAATCGCCATCTAAGAAAAAGGCTGTTTTATCGGAAATCCGACTCGCTTGCTGCATGGATCGAGTCACCAAGAGCATGGTGTAACGGTCTTTTAGTCCATACAGGGTTTCTTCAATCTTACCAGCTGAAATCGGGTCCAAGGCTGAGGTTGGTTCATCCAAAAGAATAATCTTTGGACTGGTCGCAAGGACCCGCGCTACACAAACCCGCTGCTGCTGACCACCAGAAAGTCCGATAGCAGAATCATGCAGGCGATCCTTGACCTCATCCCAGATGGAAGCGCGTTTCAGTGAAGTTTCAACTGCCTCATCCAAGACTTGCTTGTCCTTAACCCCATTAATCATGAGTCCGTAGGTGACATTGTCGTAGATAGACATAGGGAAAGGATTGGGCTGTTGGAAGACCATTCCGATTTCCTTGCGCAATTCGACCGTATCGGTCCGTGGTCCGTAGATATTATGTCCATTATAGAGGATGGTTCCTGTAGTTGTGACCTCATGGTTCAGGTCCCCCATGCGGTTAATGGCTTTAAGCAAGGTAGACTTCCCTGATCCAGACGGACCGATTAAAGCCGTGATTTCTTTAGGGGTGAAATCCAGTGACACACTATTCAGTGCCTTTTTCTTATTGTAATAAACCGACAAGTCCTTGACTTGCAAAATTGGTTCTGTCATGTTTTCATCCTTATGTTGTTTCTAAGTTGGCAATTCCTATCCAAAGTGACCAGACACATAATCGTTGGTTGATTGGAGTTTTGCATTTTGGAAAATATTGGCTGTTTTATCATACTCGATCAAATCGCCTAGATAGAAGAAGCCTGTATAATCGCTAGCACGAGCCGCCTGTTGCATACTGTGTGTCACGATGACAATCGTGTAATCCTTCTTTAGCTCCAGCATGGTTTCTTCCAATTGGGCTGTTGCGATAGGGTCCAAGGCTGAAGCTGGCTCATCCATGAGCAAAATCTCTGGTTTAACAGAGATGGCACGGGCAATACAAAGGCGTTGCTGTTGACCTCCTGAGAGCGTCAAAGCAGACTTGTGCAAGTCATCCTTGACCTGATCCCAGAGGGCTGCTTGCTTCAAGGATTTTTCTACGATTTCATCCAAGACCTTCTTGTCTTTGACTCCTGCCCGTTCGTGAGGGAAGGTAATATTGCGGTAGATAGACTTCGCAAATGGATTTGGTCGTTGGAAGACCATCCCGATATGCTTTCTCATTTCATAGACATTGATATCTGGTCGGTTGACATCAATCCCTTCGTACCAGATCTCACCAGTCACACGCGCAATATCAATGGTATCGTTCATTCGGTTCAAACTTCTAAGATAGGTGGACTTCCCTGATCCAGAAGGACCAATCAAGGCTGTAATCTTATTCTTTTCAAACTGCATGTCGACGCCTTTGATGGACTCGTTATTTCCATAATAGACATGCAAATCTTTGGTAGATAGGACCACCTTTTCTTCAGGAAAAGTAATGATGTGTCTCTCATCCCAATTGTATTTTGACATTTCTTCTCCTTTTATGCTGAGGTTAATTTCTTATGGAGGTAAGTACCGAGCTTACGTGCTCCAAAGTTGAATATCAAAATGAAGATCAACAAAACTGCTGCAGAACCAGCGGATACTTCAATAGCATCTGGAATGGTCCCTTCACTATTGACCTTCCAAATGTGGACTGCTAGTGTTTCTGCTTGACGGAAAATGGAGATTGGACTGGTCACACTGAAGAGGTTCCAGTTACTCCAATCCAAAGCTGGAGCAGACTGGCCAGCTGTATAAATCAAGGCCGCTGCTTCCCCGAAAATCCGTCCAGAAGCCAGTACGACACCCGTAATAATACTTGGCAAAGCTTCTGGTACCACCACGTGAATCACGGTTTCCCAACGAGAGATTCCAAGAGCAAGCCCAGCTTCTCTTTGTGTATGGTGGACGTTTTGCAAACTATCTTCAATGTTCCGTGTCATCTGTGGCAGGTTAAAGACCGTCAAGGCCAAGGCACCAGAAATAATCGAGAAGCCATATTGGAACTGCACTACAAAGACCAAATAGCCAAAGAGACCGACTACAACTGATGGAAGGGAAGACAAGATTTCAATACAGGTCCGAACCAAATTGGTCAATGGGCCCTTCTTGGCATACTCTGACAAGTAGATCCCTGCCCCCAAAGAAAGTGGGAAGGAAATAATCAAGGTAATGACTAAGAGGAAGAAGGAATTATAAAGCTGAATCCCAATCCCTCCACCTGCTTGGTAAGAAGAGGATTTGCTGGTCAAGAAAGTCCAAGACACATGCGGCAACCCTCTAAGTAAGATATAGAGAATCAAAGAAGCAAGAATAGTGACAATAATTCCAGCAATAGCATAGAGAACCCCTGTCGCTATCTTATCTATTTTTTTAGCGTGCATAGTTCTTCTTACCTCTTTCTTTCGTGATCAATTTGATTACGCTGTTGAATGCCAAACTCATCAGCAAGAGCACCAAAGCAAGTGACCAGAGAACGTTGTTGTTAACTGTTCCCATAACCGTATTTCCAATACCCATGGTCAAAATGGAGGTCAAGGTGGAAGCTGGAGTTGTTAAAGATGTTGGTACAACTGCTGAGTTTCCGACTACCATCTGAATAGCCAAGGCTTCACCGAAGGCACGCGCCATCCCAAAGACAACTGCCGTAAAAATACCCGAGCGAGCGGCCTTTAAGGTAACATGCCAGATGGTTTGCCAGCGAGTCGCTCCCATAGCCATACTCGCTTCCCGATAGTGACGAGGAACTGCCCGTAAGCTGTCTGTTGTCATAAAGGTCACTGTTGGAAGAATCATGACAAAGAGGACAAAGACCCCTGACAAAATCCCAAATCCTGTCCCACCAAAGATGGAACGAACAAATGGAACCACTACTTGCAAACCAATAAATCCATATACAACGGAAGGAATCCCTACCAATAACTCAATGGCTGGTTGTAAGAGACGAGATCCCTTAGGAGAAACTTCTGTCATAAAGACTGCCGCACCAATGGCAAAAGGTGTCGCCACCAAAGCAGACAAGAGGGTCACAATGAAGGAACCCAAGATCATTGGCAAAGCCCCAAATTCTTTCCCTGACGGATTCCAAGTGGATCCGAAAAGGAAACTAAAGACATTGACCTTGTTGACAAAGAAGGTCGATAATCCCTTTTGGGCTACAAAAATCAAAATCAAAGCTACAACAAAGACAATTAAACTCATACAACAGAAGGTAATGGTTTTACCAAATTTTTCCAAACGAGAATTATTGGACTTTGCGAGCATTTTTTTTGCTACTTCGTTCATGTTTTACCTAATTCTTCTTATTTCTTCGTAATGTTACCGTCAAGATCACGGCTGACTTTCATATCATTGATTGGGATATAGCCCATCTTACCAACGATTTCCTGCTGGACCTCATCTGTCATCATATAATCCAAGAATTTCTTGGCCAATTTACTTGGCTCTCCCTTGGTATACATGTGTTCGTAGGACCAAATTGGCCAGTTATTATTCACCACGTTTTCCTTAGTTGGTTCATAGCCATTTAACTTCATGGTTTTGACACTATCATCCACGTAGGTAAAAGCCAAATAAGAAATGGCACCTGGAGTCTGGGAAACAATGTTTTTCACCATTCCATTTGAGTCCTGTTCCTGAGCCTGTTTAGGATCTTTCCCATTCATGATGATGTCATCGAATACAGCACGGCTACCGGATCCTACTGCCCGGTTCACAATGGTAATTTCAAGATCCTCACCACCCAATTGCTTCCAGTTGGTATATTCACCAGTAAAAATCTTACGCAATTGTTCAGTTGTCAAATCGTCTACGGAAATATTCTTATTGGCAATGATGGCTGTTCCTGCTACTGCCACTTGATGGTCTACCAAGCTAGAAGCATCGATTCCATCTTTTTCCTCCGCAAAGAGGTCACTATTTCCAATATCCACAGCTCCCGATTGGACCTGAGAAAGACCTGTACCAGATCCGCCTCCTTGGACATTGACAATCTTACCGGGATGTTCTTCAACATAACGATCTACCACCCCTTCAACTAACGGCTGTAGGGCTGTCGATCCAACAGCTGTAATCGCTTCTCCACGGTCAATCCAAGATGCACAGGCAGATAGAGAAGCTGCAAGTGCTACTGTTGCTAGCCCAAGGACTAGCTTTTTGCATTTATTCAATGTAAGTCTCCTTGAATCAAAATCAAATATCGTTTAAATGTTATCTCTAAACACTTGGTCATCTTCTAGTATTCTAGCAAGAACCACTCTATTTCCACTATAACATAGAAAGACCGCATTTCCTAATAATTTATCTAAATCTCAAGCCTTTTGGAAAGAAATTTTTTAACGTTCGTCCCGTTACTTTTGCAAAGCCCAAACCATTGCCTCCAGCCAGGACCTGATACCATCCATTTGCGTAATCTTGCTCCAACTGAATGGTCTCTCCAGCCACGTACTTACTAAAGTCTGGATCCGACAAGCTGACTGATTTTTTCACTTGATCTGGTTTCAGAGCTAGGCCCAGAGCAAAGCTAGGTTCAAAGCGATTTTTCTTAAAGGTACCAAGGTGCAAGCCATTGCGAGCAATCTTGATCTTTTTCAAATCAGGAAGTCCAGATGGTAAGAGATAAAGCTGATCTCCAAAACATTGGTAGAGACCCTCCAAGTCGATAGCTAAACAGTCCTTGGCAAAAGCTTGCCACAACTTCTTCTGCTCAGCTGTTAGATTGGAACGTCCTTCCTTGAACTTCTTAACTTCAGGCTCTCCGTGATAAAGGAATTTAGCAACAAATTGCCCTTCACCCTTGAAATGATGAGGATACATACGGGCCGTTTCAGGATGTCCGATCCCTTCTACCATACCATTAATCTTTTCAATCGGTAGCAATTCTAGCTCATATTCTTCTAAAAGCCAAGAGACAATCTCTTCGTTCTCTTCCGGAGCCCAGGTACAAGTCGAATAAACTAGCTGCCCCCCTGGTGCCAGCATCTTGATAGCATCTGTTAAAATTTCTCTTTGAAGACCAGCACATTGAGCTGGATAATCTGGGTACCAGTAGTCCATGGCATCTGGCTGCTTCCGGAACATTCCTTCACCAGAGCATGGTGCATCCAAAACAATCAGATCGAAAAAGGCTGGGAAAACCTTTGCCAAACGTTCGGCTGATTCATTGGTCACCACGACGTTACGAGCACCAAAGCGTTCAACATTCTCGACCAGAATCTTGGAGCGTCCCTTGTGAATTTCATTAGAAATAAGGAGGCCTTGATTGCCTAAATAAGAGAGCAAGTGAGTCGTCTTTCCACCAGGGGCTGCCGCAAGATCCAAGACCTTCATACCCGGACTGGGATGCGCTACTTGAGCCACCATTTGGGCAGCGGGTTCTTGCGAGTAGACCAAACCTGTGACATGGGCAATGGATTTCCCCGATACCTTACCATAGTAACTCCAAGGCATGCCTGGAATGGGCTCATCGCCTCTGATTTGCACTGCCTTTAATGGATTGGTTCGATAGGCAGAAACGGCTGGTTCATCAAAAGTTTGAAAGAAGGCTTCAGCCTCTTCTTCAAGTAATTGGGTATACTTTTCTTTAAATCCTTGAGGAAAGGTCATGCGTCTTTTCCTTTCGTCAAAAAAGGTTGAATCTCATCTAGTTTACAAGTTGGGACCATCATGATAGGCTCCAAGCTCTCATAGTTAGGTTCTTTCCCTTCCAAGGTCAAGACTGAGTATCCGAGGCACTCACCCATAATAGCTGCAGCAGCATAATCCCAAGGCCAGATATAGCTAAAGTAGCCTAAAATACCACCAGATAGAATCTTGGTAAAGCTGATACCAGCGCTCCCATAGACTCGAATCCCCAAGCACTCTGCTCCCAGATCCGCCATGCCCCAAGCGTTGGATTTGAGCATGCCAACATTGGAAGCCACTAATAAGTCCCCAAGAGGCCGATTTTGAAATGGTTTCAGTTCTTTGTCATTGCAAAAGACTCCAAAATCCTTTCCACCAAAAAAGAGATGGTCGCGCATGACATCATAGATCAAGCCAAACTGGCCAATCCCTTCTTCAAAATAGGCAACCATAACAGCAAAATCTTCTTTTTGGGTCACAAAATTATTGGTCCCATCAATGGGATCAATCACCCAGACCTTGCCGGAGTGAATAGGCGCACGAAGCTCATCTTCTTCAGCGAAAATTTGATCTTCTGGATAAGCTTCCAAAATCTTACCAACCAGGGTCGCTTGCACTTCCTGATCCATCTGCGTCACCAAATCCGTCGGATTTGTTTTGACAGTAATAGCTAGCTGGTCATGTAAGTGTTCTCTTAGATAGCTTCCTGCTTCTTTGACAATGGTCTTAGCAAATTCTAATTTATTGATCAATCGAAAACCATCCTTCCCCTTTTTCTTTGGCTACTTTTGTAGCTCGGTAGAGAGAGTAGCCACTGACCTCTTCAAACTCTTTGCCCAAACGTTTTTCTTCGCCAATACTTGGGACAACTTTCTTAAAGGCCTTATAGGCTTCTAGGTAGATGCGGGCATCTGCCTTTTGTTCATAGGCTTGTTCAACCTGATTAAAAAAAGAAAGCACCGAAGCAAGCTCTTCAGTGCTCCACGATAAATCGAGTGGGTAACTATAATTCTTATTCATATTAATGGATCTCCGCTCTTAATGTAGCAGATCTTAACTCTTCCTTACGATATCCACGAGGGAGAAATGCGCGGATTTCATCCTCATTGAAACCAATTTGCATCCGTTTCTTGTCTAGAATAATTGGGCGACGCAAAAGACTAGGATTTTCCTCAATGAGCTTAATCAAAGCAGAAATCGATAAATCCTCTACATCAACATTTAACTTCTGAAAAATTTTAGAACGAGTTGAAATAATATCGTCTGTACCGTTCTCAGTTAGAGCTAAAATATTACGCAACTCCTCAGTTGTTAGAGGACTCGTCATAATATTGTGTTCCTTAAAAGGAACCTCATGTTTTTCTAACCAAGCCCGGGCCTTCCGACAGGATGTACAACTCGGAGACAAAAATAATGTAATCATGTTCTTCTCTTCTTTTTTTGGACACACTTAGCTAACTCTATTATACAAAATTATTCGGTGCTTGCATAGTGATTTTTGAATTTAGACAAAGAAAATTCTCCCCTTAAGGGAGAATTTCTAACAAAAGTTATCTGGTCCATTGACGAGCTATGATCTCATCCTGACGCAGTTGCTCCACAAGCGCTTCTACACTGTCAAATTTGACCATTTCTCGAATCTTGTCTAACCAAAAAATCTGAATCGTATGTCCATAAATATCTTTTGAAAAATCAAAAATATTGGCTTCAAAGCGAAGTTCCGTCCCATCAAAGGTCGAGTTTTTACCTACAGAGGCCATCCCCCGGTGACGTCGCCCTAGCACTTCTACTTCAACGACATAAACACCATCTTGAGGAAGATGTGTCCGATCGATAGGGGCAAGATTGGCTGTTGGAAAACCAATAGTTCGACCTCTTGCATCCCCATGAACGACAATACCACGACTGGATAGGGGATAGCCTAAAAGATTGGCTGCTTCTTTGACCTGGCCTGATGAAATAGCCTGCCGAATACGGGTCGAGCTGATTTTTTCTCCCTGGTCTAGGACAGGGGGAACCACTATGACTTGGCCTTTAAAATAGGTTTCCAAATCACTAGCTACTTTCTTATCGCTACCAAAGCTATAATCAAATCCTGCCACTAAGACACGCGCTTGAAGACTTGTTAGATAGGTGGCAACGAATTCCTCAGCCGTATGAGCCGCAAAATCACTGGTAAAATCAATGAGATAAAGATCATCGACTCCAAGTTCTTCCATTCGTTTAAAGCGTTCCTCTGGATTCTGAAGGTGGAGGAGTAATTCTGGTTGGTAACGGGCAAAGGCCAATTTTGGAGATTCTGGAAAGGTCAAAACAGCTACTCGAAGTCCCTGCTCATCGGCAATACTACGAGCTATCCGAAAGAGCTCCTGATGCCCACGATGAAGACCGTCAAAATAGCCCAAGACAAGAACGGCATCTGCTTGAGCTTTTATTTCTTTTTCACTAGTTACATAACAAATGTTCATAAATTTATTGTAACACACTTTCTGTCAGAAAAACCTTGCGAGGTTTGTAAAGTTCTTCCCTTTTTTCCAAAATGGCTACCAATTTCCCTTGGTAAAAAGCAGCCAACTCTTTGGAGTCACTCTCAACCGGAATAAAGCGTCCAACTTGGACTTCGCCAACCTCTTCGACTGTCAGCTCTACTTTTTCCAGATCTCCGGTTCCAACTTCAAGTGGATGAAGGAAGCTCAAATCTCCTTGCGCAACTTTTTCAGCAAGTTCTTCCAAGGTTAGGGCATTTTCTAAGGACAAGCCAGCAGCACTGGTACGTGTCAGATGAGACATATGGGCTGCATAGCCCAGTTTCTGCCCTAAATCCACAGACAAGGTCCGGATATAGGTCCCCTTGCTGCATTTAACCCGGAAGCGAAAGCGGGCTAGTCCTTCTTCATAACGAATTTCGCTTGTGCGCGTGAATTCATAAATGTTCACCTGCCGAACTGGACGTTCCACTTCTTCTCCTGCACGCGCATACTCATAGAGCTTACGCCCATTGACCTTGACCGCTGAATACATGGGTGGTACCTGTTCGATTTCTCCTACCATCTGGGCAATCATGCGGTCTACCTCTTCTGCATCCAAGGGGCCTTGCACAGGAGTCCGCTCGACAACTTCTCCACTGGCATCCTCCGTTGTCGTGGAAAATCCCAAAGTGATTTCTCCCTCATAGATTTTGCCTTCATCCTGCATAAATTCAACCATTCGGGTTGCCTTGCCAACTGCGATCGGAAGCACCCCCACCACATCCGGGTCCAGAGTCCCTCCATGGCCTATCTTCTTGGTTCCTAAGATTTTCCGCAGTTTAAAGACTACATCATGCGAAGTCATCCCTGCTTCTTTCTTTAAGTTGATAATACCGTTCATGTGTTGCTTTCTGATTTCCTTTCTCATCATGTGATTAATAAAGTTTTTTTAATTCGTTCCAGTATCATTTAAACCATCCTCTCATGCCTTTAATTAGGCTATTGGCACCTTTTTAATATTTCTTTTAATGCAGTATCAATAAAAAATC
>ERZ773146.1246-NODE-1246-length-18461-cov-19.960339_pt1 | contig 18461 bp, 15 predicted proteins | sample MGYA00580847_ERZ773146 | MGnify/ENA primary metagenome ERZ773146 (study PRJEB29015, sample SAMEA2737830) | human gut metagenome | biome: human gut; feature: human-associated habitat; material: faeces | place: China | collected 2012 ...
GCCTGCACTGTACGGAATTTCTCACGTGCCAGCAGGTTGCACACAAATTCGCAATACACGATATTATCTTCCACCACGATGATTTTTGTTTTAACCATTGTTGTATTTTCTCCTTTCTTCTTTTGCCTGTTGGATTATCTCCGAACCCTTATCCAATACGGCAGTCACGGCTTTGTTCAATGCTTCATAGTCGGGAGCGGCACTTCCATGAAGCTGTTTATAAAGTTCCCTTAACGGCTGGTCGGCACGGAGTATCTCCCACGAGCTGCGCAGGTGGTGTGTAAGGGCGTCCAGCTCCTGAAGGTCTTTCCGTTGTTTCGCCTCCCGAACCGCCTGCATTTCCTTCTCGGTTTCCGTAATCAGTTTCTCCAGCATGACGGATTCATTGCCGTAGGATAGCAGGGAGGTGAAACCCGGCTTTTCATTTTGTGCCGCATTCATGGCGCATTTATTTGAAATCTCCATCAGTTCAGATATGGAGAACGGCTTGAACAGGCATTCTGTGAATCCATGTTCTATAAGTTCCTCTTTGCCGCAACTGCCCGAAGCGGTTGTCACGATTACCGGGATATCCCTTGAATTGCCAACGTTGGAAGTGCGCAACAGTTCCAGCAACTCGAAACCGTTTATATCCGGCATATTCAGATCCGTCAGAAGCAGGCTGTATTCCTTTTTTCGTATCAGTTCTATCAGCTCCGCAGCATCGGTGCAGGTGTCACAATGTATTCCTTCCTGTGCATACATTTCTTTCAGCATAAAGAGCAGCACTGCATCATTATCAATGGCGATTACCTCATGATATGCCTCATTTTGGCGGACATATCCTTGACGGGATTGTTCCGGCTGTTCCTCGGCTGTCTGCATGGGGATTTCCACAGTGAAACAGCTGCCTTTGCCTTTCTCACTTTCCAGCCGTACTACACCACCAAGCATTGCCACGATACGTTGCACGATGGACAATCCCAGTCCGAAACCGTCTTTTGTGGCGGCGTTTGACAGACGTTCAAACGCACCGAATACCCGTCGCTGTTCATCTTCGGTCATGCCCGTACCTGTATCTTCGACGATAAGTTTCAGTGTACCGTTATCATAATTCGTTATCAGGGATATACTGCCGTTATCAGTGAATTTCATGGCATTAGACAACAGGTTGTTCCCGATTTGGATTATTCGCTCTTTGTCAGTTAGCACAACAGCATCACATACGTTCTTCACTGTTAGCGATAGTCCTTTGTTCATGGCTATTGGCATGAACTCCGTTTCAAGTGTGTGCGTGATTGCTGAAATTCGGCAAGGTGAAAGACGTAGTTGTTCTTTGCCATTGTCTAAACGGAAGAAGCCTAACAGGGTATTGAGCATATCACGCATACGGTCTGAGGATTGCTGTATGCTTTGAAGAAAATGCACATTGTTTCCATTGCTGCATTCCTTCCATAACAATTCGGTATAACCGATTATTGTCGTCAATGGTGTACGCAACTCATGGGTAATAGTATGTACCGCTTTCTTTCGGGAGGCTATGAGAGCCTCATTTTGCTCGATTGATAGCTTCAGTTGCTTGATTAGATCTGTCGTTTTTCGTTTGTACCGCTTGATACGTTTGGCATCCCTGTGTATGATTATATAGGAGATAATCAAAAGTAATAGAACGAAGCCAGTCAGACCTCCAATCTGTATAAACGACTGCTCACGCATGGTAGCTATCTCTGTGTTTCGCTTTTGCAAATCAGCTTGTACTTTTTCATTCATTTGGCGAATTAGTTCTTGCAGTTGTCGGTTAAGTTCCACATTCCTTGCAGCAAGACTGTCGGCGTGTTCCGATAGATGGTGGCTTTGCGCCCGTTGCTCGGCTATCATGTCCCGGTTGAGGGAATGGAGCATCGTGGTGGTTACGGTTGGTTTTGGTCTTTCCTTCTTGCCGAATATGCCAAGAAATCCTTTTCGCTTTGGCTTTTGTGGCTGCTCCTGTACGCTTTTCTGAACGATTACAGGTACCTGACGGGCTATCTTCTCGTTGAGAGCCTGCTGTTCGTCAAGTACTTGAACAATCCAGCGCATCTGCAGTTCTTTATCTGCAAGAAGATGGCGCACGCTGTCGATGCGCTCTACCGGATAAATCGTTTTGAAACAACACAGCATACTGTCCATTGCTATACGCCGGTCATGGTAATATTCCATATCTTCATCATCCCATTCCAATATCGTTTCACCCAATAGAGAAAACTCTATCAGTTGAATATGGATATTGTTGATGTCTTTTCGGAACTCGTCTATCTCTTGGTTCTTGGCTTCCAGCCTCTCCATGTCCCGCCACTCGCTGAACCAAATGTAAACGATACCGCTCACCAACAAAGCTATCAGCAGGTAACCCATAGCCGTCAGTGTACGGATATTTTTTATTTCAATAACCTGTTTCATGAGACATTATAAGACCGCTATGTTTTTAGTTGAACTCATATCATCAATAGATAAAATTGGCGATGTGGCAAAGGATAAGGATATATATTATTATAAATTTCTCCTGACCCGTTTTAACAGTATCTTGCAGATTAACCTATGAAATGGTTTTATTATTGCAAAATAGAATTTTCCCATACGGTTATTGTATCTGACTTTTGTACAAACCGATAGATATAGACAGTCATTACACCTTTCGCTCATAAATGCAATAACAAAATCAAGGTGTTTGTCGCTTTTGCTTATTGTCGCAAGGCTATCGGATTCGACAATGACAAGATCCGATAAATTCTTCTCTCCTTTCAGACCAAAAGGTTTTACTATGGCATTACGAAACTTCATCAAGGCAGTAATCCACTGCGGTGCGCAGAAGAATCTATCAGTCAATTCTTCTGCACTTATCAGTCGTGTGGTATGGACTATCTCACTGTAATTATCAGTATAATCAAAATGCTTGTTTAGTTCCATGATGCGTAAAAGACTTTACTATCACAAAATCTTCACCATATAGCGAATCACAACAGCTTTGACATTGGTTTCCGGGTATTTGTTTTGGTAAATAATTTTGTTTCTTCATTTTATTGTTTCTTTATAGTAAATTCCACCTTTGAAGACCTTTTGGGCAATAATTATATATTTCTCTCCATAGGGATACTTACAATACCCTTATTAAGCTCTTTTTTACCCACTTTTTTGAAACCTAAAGATGCATAGAAAGTTTCTGCATAGGTTGAAGAATGAACTGTTATATAAGTAAAATTACAATCACTCATCACATAGTAAAATAGCGATTTTCCTATTCCTTGCCGATGATAGTGCGGCAAGACAAAGAAGAGGGATATATGTTGCTTTTCCCGATGTACACCGATTATTCCTATCAATAAATGCTTGTCAAAAGCTCCATATATGTCAAGTGCATTCATCAACGATGTGTCATACACGAAACTTTTAAAGGTTTCGATACCTTCTTGGGTGAAATCATTCCTGCCACATTCCATACATACTTGATAGGACAAATCGGCGGCATTGTTATATTCATATTGTGTTAATTTGCGTATCATAATATTCATATCCTAAAATCAGCTTTTAGCAATTCATAACAGTGGCAATCTAAAAAATTCCCATTCTTGAAATAGGCATTACGGTGTATGCCACATTTGCGAAATCCTATTTTCTCTAATACTCGCATTGATGGTATATTACCAACATAAACATTTGCATAAACACGTATCACATCTGTATGAGAAAAATAGTTACGAATAGCAAGTACTAACATTTGAGTCATAATCCCTTTGCCCCAATAAGGTTCGGCAAGCCAATACCCTAATTCAGCATTGTAGCGTTCCACGTCAATGCCACGAGAAAAACTTATGTTGCCGACAGCCTTCTGATTTACTTCGATGCAATAATTATTTTGTTCGCTTTGATTTAAAACGAATTGGATAAATTGTTGAGCATCGCTTTCAGAGTAAGGATATGGCAGACTATCACGGCAATTATCCCATATCTTTTTATTATTAAGATATTTTGCCAAAGTGGTAAAATCATCTTTAAGCCAACGTCTTATTTTGCATTTATCCATATCTATTCCTTTTGTTTTATTACTGCGACTTTCACTAACGCCAAAATTCTTCGTGGATTTGCCCGTTTGTCCGATGTGGAACTTACGTTAGTTGGCAGGTAATAAATAAGCAAAGAAAGAGAAGGCCTGCCAATACAATGCAGCCTATGACTAAAAAGGCTCTATTGAGTTTCTTACGCTCCAATTCCTCCTTTTCCAATGTATTCTTTCGAATATCCTCCAATTGTTCCAACGAGAGGTGGGAGGAGGGAGAGGAGGCACTTACTTCGAGCAATCGGCGACGAGTTTCCTTCATCCGCTCACGCCCTATCTTGCGCAGTGCCTTGTTCTCCTTATCTCGCTGGAGCATATCGCTCACACAGCCTAATGTCCCCATTTTATAGTTAATATTTAATGTTCCAACCTTGATATCTCAATTTCTTTTTGTAGAATTTCAAAGATACGTTCTAAATCATACCTGTGCGGGGGACTGATTTGAAAAGTACCGCTTTCTATTCTTGCATTGACCATCGGGGCGGTAATAACTGTATCATTAAATACAAAACCTATCCGTTGCCCAATAGCTTGTTCTGTAGCATCTGCCCAGACTTTTTGTTTCTGCTTATTTACACTTCCCGATATAGCTCGGAGACCATAATCATCAGAAACAAGTTCTATCGCAGCAAAATCCTTGACGGTTACAATCGGCCTGCTTGCAAGACTATCCTTCTGTCCGTCTGTGATAAGATACCAACCGTTTTCCCGATGCAGCATCGAAGCCTCTTTGCATGAGACCACAGACATGAATAAACAGCAGCCTATTACTCTTATTGCGGTTTGTGCATTTCTAAAAGTTTTCATCACATCAATACAGTTTGGTCAATGTCGCCACTGATTTTTCCGGACGATAAGACTGAAGAACAATACTATTCTTGGACTTTTCAATAACAGTCCAATTGCCTACCAAAGCACTACTCTCAAAAGTAATGATTCTTCCGTCTATGTAATAGTATAAGTCCCATACTGAGGAAGGATCACCGCTACCTTCACCATTGATACTTTTACCCTGGGTCTCAGTGAGAAATTCCACAATCAGATATTCTTCGTTTACGACCTCTTTTCCATCTGCGTCATAATCGCAAACACAAGCATTCCAGGTCGTTTGCAACAGTTCCGAAGCGGTCAATGTTGGCTCAGTATCATTGTCGTCATCACTGCAACTCGCCAATAGTCCAATACTTAGAAGCAATATCATGCTCCACAATTTAAGTTGATAGTTCATATTATCCAATTTTTTAGTTTTAAATACTGTTGCAAAATTACGGGTATAAAACGAAACAACTCTCAAAATAGTTTGAGAGTTGCATTACAGGCACATATTGGGGAGTATTATTCCTTGCCAAAAGTAATTTCTTTGCGGATACGGCTAAGGTAGGTCGGTGTGATTTGTAGATAGGAGGCAATTGGAACTCACTATAAAATAGTTATCTTCGCCATTTTGCAAGCAGTCGGAAAGTTCATCTTCCGCATGGTTACGGACAAGTAACATAGCGAAGTCCTAACCTGGCTGAAATAGGCTTTTATCACCTTCATGCTTTTTGAGGATATTGCCTAAAACGCCTACCTATCAATATCGTTTCCCTACTTTTCCATATTCCACTTTTTATGCGTGAGCCAACTTGAAAAAGTGGCTCGAAATTTTTGATTAACAAATTTTAGTTACAGTCCGTAAGCAAAAGAACAAAACTTCTCTTTTTGGAACTTTAAAAAGTGAATAAACAGTCAAAAACCGTATAGTCTCTATCTGCTTTTTACTTGTATAGGTTTCAATTTGATAGTGCTCTGACTTTTTCAAGTGGACTCATGCGTAACTTTATGAAGAAAAAACACTCTCCCCCTTTGAATGAGTATAAGGCACGAAGCCAATTACTATTAGCAAATAGAGGTTGTATTTCACATATAGATTACGGACATTCCCAATATGTATCTCTATGTTATTCTAAGTAGAATTCTCCTTTTAATGTTCCTTCGCTGAACTGTAAAGTAAATGTACCATTGCCGTTGGTGCAGTAGATTTGCCCTTCGGTCTTGTTGTAGGGAGTGATTTGGAAAGTGCCCTCGTCTATCACTTCGCCATTCACTGTGGCGTATGACACTTTGTTGTCCTTGCAATACTGGCGGTAATCCCGATACGAAATCAGGGCATCGGTATCTGCTATATCTATCTTTTTTATCGTTTGCGGCTGGAGGAAAAATTCTTCCGGTGTATCCACAAACAGATTGATTCTCACAATATAGGCAATCTTGCCCCCTCTCTCTGTACTTAGATAGGTTTCAAACGTAGCTTCATATTGGCTATATTCCAAAAAAGGTGTGGGGTGCGTCGGACCAAATATATATGTGTAAGGTTGTTGGTCTATGTACGTCTGTCCGTTCAGATCAGCCGTACATTTGGATTTGAGGTAGTTGATGCCGTCATGCTTTTCGCAGGAGGTGAGGCTGAGAAGGGTGCAGGCGATAATTGCCGCAAGTAGGGTAAGTTTCTTTTTCATATTGTTGCTATTATAATATCTTTTGAAGAATAAATCAGTATCTATTAAGTATTCCTGAATCCTTGTCTTTGTTTTGCATTTTTAATTTCAAGTTAGGCTTGTTTTTGCCGAATGTGAAATTATATACAATGTTGATATAGACCATATTGGCATTATTGATTATGCGTTCTGTTTCAGTTCGTTGTAGGAGTGATGTCCCTGATACAGATGTTGTCTGTTTCCACGAGTCATAGAACGGATATCTTATTCCTCCTGTCAAAGTGAGGTTTTTAATCGGACTGTACGACACTTCTACGCTTGCCATACTTGGAATTGTTTTCATAGTCTGACCTACAAGAGATTTCTTTTCAGTCTGATAGAATACCGAAACTCCCCATTTTTTGTAAGCGAAATTTACAGACGGTATGAAGGAATAACCTGTATGATTCCATTTCTCGCTTCCTAAAACGTTGATTTGGTGGAGAACTTCGGAATACAGTCTTAGCCGTAGAATGTTGTTTGAAAATGGATACCACTGCAAAAACAGACTTGCCTTTATGTTTTGCGCATTATCTAAATTGCCGAATGTTTCTATGATATTCGTATTATCAAATAAAAAAATCGGAGCTATGGCTTCATTGTTATAGGAGTAAGCGACTTCTGCATTGAGGACAAATTTCTTGAACCCTTTGAAATACGACAAAGACAGAGCATGGTTGTTGCTTGGCTTTAGATTTGGATTACCAGCAAACAGATAATTGGCATCCTTGTAATAAGGATTATATGTCAATGAAGAAACGGCAGGGTTGTCTGTATTCACTTCATAATTGAATGTCAGGTCTGAACTCTCGTCTATGAAATAGCCAAGTTTTACTTGTGGTCTGAAATAAATGAACTTGTATTCCTTGTTATCTATTGTGGTAAATATATTTCCGTTTACTCCGGCACTGACACTATAATTGAATTTTTTTCCAAGCATACCTGTAGCTCCTATATAAGAATAGATTTCATTCGTCAGTGTCTGATTGTTTGAAGAGAGATTCTGCTGTGTACTGTTGTTGTGCATATACCGGGAACCGACATATAACTTTGCCGTCTTCATATTGTAGTTATATATGGCTTCTCCGATAAGCGAATACTTGTCGAGATTTATATCTGTTGCCGTTTCAAAGTTAGTCACCCCATCACTCAACTCGGAATATTGATAGTTATAATCAGATTTGTAGTAAGTCCCGACAAGGTTCATCGTCAGTTCATGCTTGGCATTAAATGTTTTGCTGAAATACATATCCAATACAGGGCTGATGTATTTGTCTTTATCAGAACTTTGCCCGATTTTTTCAAATACCCTATCATTAACGGTGGATATAATATCCTGAGCGGAAGAGCGTCTGCGATTCAGGGAATTGAATGAGAGTTTGGTGCTGAAGATGTAGTTGTCCGATTTGGAGTTGTTGAAACTGATTTCAGCCATTTGCTGCTCATATGCGTATGGACTTTTCTTGCCATTTTTTTGCTTTTGATAAGTTGTGCCTTCTACAGCATAACTCATATCTTCATCCAATATGCGTTTGTTGTAGTTGCGGTAATTAATGTTATATGTTACTCCAAGCTGTGAATTACCCCAGTTATATTTGAAATTCACTGCATTATTACCAAATCCGGTAGTTACTGCGTTTTGGGTGTTTAATCCGACAGAACCTCCATTTTGCTTTTCTTTAGTCACGACATTGATTACTGCTCCTAATCCCATGTTGGAATATTGGATAGGTGGCTGGGTGTAATAATCTATTTTAGAGATATTTTCAGGAGAAATTACAGAAAGGTCAGTCGGTGTAGAAGGTATGCCGTTTATCAAAATTTTTACTGCTTTCCCGTCTACAGAATTGACCGTTTGGTCAATAACTTGTATTTTGGGCAGGTGCTCCAATGCGGACAATGCACTGCTGTATTGTTCTTTCTCTATGTTGGTGAGTTTATATTCCTTTTTATCCGCAAACCTTTTAACCATGCTTGCAGTGACTACGACTTCATCCAATAGCATGGTGTTTTCTACCAATATTATCTCCCCGAAATCGAAGAATTGATCTAATTCAAATTCTTGCCGATAGTCCATATAACCGATGAATGATATTTCAATGCGATACTTGCCGGAGTTTATTTTCTCTATAGTGAATTGTCCATTTTCATCGGTGATACATCCTTTATGATTCAGCGTGTCTTGCAAAGAGCGTATTATTACGCTTGCACCGACAATGGGCTGTATATCCTTATCTTTGACAACCCCTTTGACTGTGTGCTGACTCCAGGCCGAGACAGAATACAACACACAACATAACATTAGAAAAATGACCTTTAATCTTCTCATAAGATTTGCAAGTTTTTTGGGTTGCAAAATTACGGGTATAAAACGAAACAACTCTCAAACTATTTTGAGAGTTGCATTACAGGCACTTATTTGAGAGTATTATTCCTTGCCAAAAGTAATTTCCTTACGGATACGACTAAGATATGTCGGCGTGATTTGCAGATATGATGCTAATTCTTTGAGCGTTATATTTTGAAGAATATTAGGACAATATTCTAATATATGAATATAACGTTCCTTCGCAGATTGGCGATACAGATTCAAAAACCTATCATATGTCTGGTGAAAAAATCCGTCTGATATGACACAATGTAACTTAAAGTCTTTTTCAAAGAGTTCATCAACAATGTTGCGGTTACAAACCAATACTTCCGCATCTGTGGCTGCTATAATATCAGTAACGGCCGGAGTTTTCAATACAAGACTTGAATAGTCACCCAATGGCGTGTCACAGAATGAAAAACCGGTTATATGTGTATTACCTTCTGAATCGGTCACGGAGTATTTGAAATATCCTTTTTTGATGAATCCCCATACATTTTTTGTCGTATCTCCACAACGAAGGAAATAATCTCCTTTTTTATAAAGGCATAACTTCCCCTCTTTAGCGCAAAGTTCGCGCCAAAAGTCCATATCAATCTTATCTATATACGGGTTAAAGTCTGCCATTCTTAATTGTTTAATATAACTGCGCTACAACCATTTGCAAAGTTAAGCATTTTAATCCGAACAGTCCTTAATTCTGTTGAGAAATAAAGCCATTCAGAGCGAAGTTTACTCCAAATGGCTTTTCAAATAAATGAAGATTCTATATTTTCATCCCTTTGGGTCGATTCTCATCTTTCGCATATAATCCCGGTCGGCTGCTGATGACATGGTCGGCTATGAAATTCCCTGATGGACCTCGCTCATTTGCCGGACTGCGTATCTGCGGTGTTTCTTCGGTGTGTTGTAGCGGTACGTTTCGTACACCATCCGCGATAGGTTTGACTTCCTGCCCGTCCTTCTCTTTTTCGGTAACTTCCGGCGTAGGCGGTGCAAGCTCCAACTGAATCTTGCGGTCAAGCGCGGCAAGTTCGGACTTCAACTGTTTCAGCTCGTCCTCCTTCTTCCACACCTTGCCCGCTATCTCTTGCAACTGCGGAATCTCCTTTTCCAGCACCTCGTTCTTCGCCTTGTACTGGTCGATGATGGACGGAATCCTCTCCAATGCGTTCAGAAAGTTTCGTGCGGCAGCAATCGGGTCTGCCATCGCCAGATGCCCGTTGTTGTAGGTGTACTTGTAGTTACCCTCCACCACGAAGCGGTTGTCAGTGAACTCCAGACCTTCTTTGAGTGTCCTCTCGCTGACCACCTTTATCGGAAAGCCGTAAAGTTCCCCGACAGCCTTGTACAGTCCACCAGTCGTGGCGTTCTTGGCGATTTCCTGCAAACGCTTACCGATGACCTTCTCATCCGTTGAATCCGCGCCGTCCACCTTGACAAGATTAAGGCGGCTGCCTTCCTTATCAGTCTGCACAACGGAAAGAAAACGGTTCCAGTCTTCCGTCATGGCTTCGATGAAAGCCGTGTTGTTGCGCAGTTCTCCCGTCTTGGATTCCAGCTTGAACTCCGAATCGCGCTTGCCCTTGTTGAACGACTTGCGTTCCCCTTCGAGCGAGGCGATACGCTTCTCTAATTTCGCCTTATCCAAAAGGTCGGTATTGCCGGAGAGCAACGCCATATACTCCGAGAAGTTCATACCCGATTTTTCGTCCATTGCTCCCTCGTCGATGGTACGTGCGCCCATCGCTCCGCTTTTGAGCTGCGATATGAACGTCTGCTTGCAGTGCAGCAGGTTGAACTTGTAGCTGTCCAACGATTTCTCCACAGCGTAGATGATGACATCCACGTTGTTCCCGGCAAAATGCTTGGCAATCTCGTTCCCGGCTCTAACACCCCGTCCGTCACGCTGTTGCAGGTCGGACGGTCGCCACGGTGTATCAAGGTGATGGATGGCGACGCATCTTTTCTGCGCATTCACGCCCGTTCCGAGCATACTTGTGGAGCCGAACAGCACGCGCACCGTCCCGGCGTTCATGGCATCTATCACCGCCTTACGAGCCTTATCCGTCTTACACTCCTGAATGAAGCGCACCTCACTTGCCGGTATGCCGTAATCCTCCACCAACTTGTGTTTTATCTCGCTGTACACGTTCCATCCTTCCCCCGGCTGGTATGTCCCCAAGTCGGAGAACACGAACTGCGTACCCTTGTGCGCCTCGTACTTGTGGTAATACTCTGCAATCATCTTGGCACAATGGCTTGCCTTGTTGTCGGGATGGTCCTCGTAGTTCGGGTCTATCATGCGCATATCAAGAGCCATCTTTCTCGCGTAGTCGGTGGCGATGAGCATCTTCGCCTTTTCCTCCGTTTCCGACAGGGGTAACCTGCCAATCAGAGTGGCATCGCCGGTTTTGGCAAACTGCATCAGCTTCTGTATGAAGTCCTCCTGCTCCGGTGTGGGCGGTATGTGGTGCAGTATCTCATTCTTGTTTGGTCTGTCCACACCTACATCCTCCGCCGTGCGGTAGTCGGTAATCTCGTTGTAGAAGGCGGCAAGCTCCGGCACCTTGATGAAATAGCGAAAACGCTCCTTCTGCACCACGTTGTTTGTCACGTTGAACTCGAAGTCGGTCGTCTTCTTGGCGAAGATAGCCGCCCATGCGTCGAAACAGCGGATGTCCTGCCGTTCCAGTTCCTTCGGGCGCAGGTACTTAAAGAGCAGGTACAATTCCGTCAGACTGTTGGAAATAGTCGTGCCGGACAGGAACGTAGCCCCTAAGTCTTTGCCCGTACGCTCCTGTATAGTTCGTATGGCAAAAAGCATATTCAGGGCTTTCTGGCTCCCCTCCGAGTTTCCCAACCCCGCCACACGGTCATGCCGGGTGTTGAAAGTCAAGTTCTTGAATTGGTGGCTCTCGTCAATGAAGATGTGGTCGATGCCCATCTGCTTGAAGTCCACTACGTCATCCGTGCGGGATTTGATGGCGTGTTCCACTTTCTCCAACTTCGCCACAAGGTTGTGCTTGCGTTTCTCCAATCCTTTCAGCATCGCCCGCGACACGTTCTTGCCCTGCTGCCGCAGCACTTCAAGGTTTTCCTCCACCGTGTCAAGCTCCGCTTGCAGGATGCGCTGTTGCAACTCCGGCGACTGTGGTATCTTGCCGAACTGGTCGTGCGACATGATGACGCAATCGTAGTCGTTGTTCTTGATGTTGTTGAAAAAACGCACGCGGTTGGCAGTCGAGAAATCCTTTTCCGAAGCGTAGAGAATCCTCGCATTAGGATATGCCGCCTGATAAGTGGCTACTATCTCCGCCACGTTCGCCTTCAAGCCGATAATCATCGGCTTGTGCGCCAAGTTCAGACGCTTCATTTCATGCGCTGCAATACACATTATCAGTGTTTTACCTGTTCCAATGGCTAAGCACAATGCGCCTTGCTTCCCTTTATGGAAGCAGGTTTCAATGTACTCGCCGCCGAACCGTACGTACTCGTCTCCAAGTATACGGCTCTCCGTGGTTATTGTCAGTCTATTTATTTCCATGAATTTTGTTATAACATTTCTCGCAAACTGCGATTGTTTTTCTTTGTCGGGCAATCATGAGTTTCTCCCATGCTTCTTTGCCTTTCAAATCTTTGAGCTTGCGGACGTGTATCATTTTCAGATTGTCCTCAGCTCCACAATATTCACATTTATGGGCTTTCAAGCGAGCCATAAGGCTTGTACTCTCCATTCCATAGTAATTGGGCATAATGTGTGCATTGTCAATGCGCGCTTCCTTGTTCAACCTAAATCCACCATGATATAAGGTACGTTCCAACCATTCACCTTTTTTGTTTTGGTATCTTACCGTGAAAATCTTGTCCTTACAATACTTGTTGGCAATCTTTCTTACGGTAGATTCGTACTTTGACGAGAATGTCTTGTACATACTCTCTTTCATGATTCCATAGAAACTGTTGAGAATGTTGACATTGTTAGCAATACAATAGTAGTTGTAGATACCTCTGATTTCTGAATTGTAACGGTTCAGAATTTCAAGGTCGTCATTACTACGAAGATAGGGACGAGAAGTTGACTCCCATACTTCCTTGCCATCCTTGATTACAATGCGCATGGCATCGTAGTCCAGCAGTTTCTTTCTCATTGCCTCAAAAGGCAACAATAAGACAACCTTATGGTCAAGGGAGCGAATCGGAATCCCTCTGTAATCCTTTTTCGTTTTGTTTGTACTGCGGACAGTGACTTCAAATCCAAGAAATTTTGCTGTATCATGAGCATTTGTGATAAGTGTCTTCTCGTCTGAAAGTTGAAGTTTCAGCTGTTCCTGCAAGAAGTTTTTAATATCTTCTTTTGCATTTTGGCAATCAGCCTTGCTTCCAATAACACAAATCAGAAAATCGTCTGCATACCGTACGTATTTCATCCTCTTGAAGTTTTCATCCATGTCAAGAGTTGCAGGAAGTCGTTGCATTTCACGATGCAGGGATGCTATCTCTGAACGTAAAACACCTTTCTTCTGCTCGTCCTGTTCATTCTTCAGTTTCTTTACTCGTTTGTCTTTACGATTGGCAACCCTCTTGTATTCAGGGTTGCGTTGACGTGCTTTACCCTTGTTAAATGTCTCGATATATCTCAACATGAATTTGTCGAGCTTGTCCAAATAGACATTCGCCAAGATAGGACTGATGATACCGCCTTGTGGAGTGCCGATATAGGAGTTTTTGTATTCCCACTGTTCCAAGTAACCCGCTTTCAAGAATTTTCGTATCAGTCGCAAAAACCTCTCATCGTGGATGCGTTCACTAAGAATGCTTATGAGAACATCATGGTTGATGTTGTCAAAGAATCCCTTGATGTCACCCTCTATGAACCATCTTGTTCCCGAACCTCCCTTTTGCAAGGAAGCCATAGCAGTATGACACCCTCTGTGTGGTCTAAAACCATGCGAGCAATCCTCAAAGTGTCCCTCGTAAATTGCTTCGAGTATCATTCTTACTACTTCTTGAACGAGCTTGTCCTTGAAAGAAGGGATACCTAACGGACGAAGTTTTCCATTCTTTTTGGGTATGTATATTCTTCTTGCAGGACAAGGACGATAGCTTTCATCCTTTAGTTGTTCTATGAGGTCACGGATGCGCTTTATGCTTGTTCCGTCTATTGTCTGTCCGTCAGTTCCTTTTGTGCAGTTGCCTGGATTTCGGGACAACCGCTGATAGGCTTCTGCAAACAGATTCTCATTGAACAACAGTCTGTAAAGTCTTTCAAACTTGTAGCTTAGGTCTTGACTATGCCCAGCCAGACTGTTTAATACATTTTCAGAATTTCTCATAATGTCTCACACATCATTCATTTAACATATTAAAAATAACACACTGTCTCCCTTCGCCATGTACAAGGCTTTCCCTTGCTCGGACTACTACGGAGACTCTGTTACCTTGCCGAATTTTCAAAGAACCCACTTCCTATAGCCATTTGTTGGCACTTCGGTTTAGGTAATCCCCATTTAAGCAATACTGTAACTATTGGCTTGATGAATTGTCGGATGCGATTTTCGTCCTTTTCCGCTTATTGCGGCTGACCTGCAATCGGTTTTCTGCTCTCGCACTCGAAGTAGGAAAGTGGAAGTATTGCAGACAGACCTTTATAACTATCTTAGGTCTGTGTTTACCAACTAACGTCTTGGACTGTCGTTCAAACAGTATAGTCTTCATCCTCGTATTCATCGTTTCATCTTGACATTCAGTAGCGGTATGATAGTTAGCCGACTTATGCCGTTTCCAACATGCTACACTCCCCACCGCTTTTCAGCTAAGTGGATAAGTTGGCTGATGACCAGCGTAGAAAACCCTTGCTGGGTAGGTTGCCAAACCTACATTTACAGTATGCCCTTATGGGCGCAGCACCTCGTGGTCGCAAATTCCGCCGCCGTTCTGTTTCAACATCCAGACGCAATCCATCTGTGAGGGATAGACGCTCTTGATACCCCGGCTTGCCAGCCCTTTCAGGTTGAGGTCGGGAAAGGTCTGATGGGAGCCGTCGTAGCGCGGGCGCACGAAACAGTTGAACTTGCGGTTATACATCGTCACAAGCCGCTCCTTGAACTGCGGCGACTGCTCTTCGAGCCATTCGGAGAAGCCGTTTCGTATCTCGTCAATCTTGGCGTTGGCGAGTTGTATTCCCTCGCTGTCGCGCATCTTGATGTCGTTGCCATGCTCGTCCTTGCCGATGGACTTCATCATGTCAGGGCAGGTGTTGTGCAGGGCGTGTTTTAGGAGGTGCATACCGTCATAGTTCCGGTAATACCCCTTCACCAGAAACTCGTCCGTGATTTTCATGGTGCGGTAGCCGCACACCACCGAAAACTCGTCCATGCTTGCGGAATAGGCGATTTTCACCTCCGTGTCGAACAGCCGGCTCATGTAGGCGGCATAGACACCCGTCGGAATCCAGCGTTCCCCGAAATTGAAGTCCAGATCCTCGAAGGCGATGCGCTGCGGCTCGGCATCTTTCAGAGCCTCCAACGCCTGCTTCACCTCCGGCATACGCTCATTTTCGGGATTGTCACCCATCCATGCCTCTATGCGTTCCGCTTTCTCTATGACATTTCCGGCGATGAAACGGTCTTTGATTTCGTAACCGGTCACGAGCGGATTGTAGTAGATGCGCCCTTGCAGGGCAGTGAGCAAATCCTCCGCCGTGCTGTCGGTTATCTCCCGCATATAGTCGAGATTGACCGTACCATATTTGTTGAGCGACGCAGACAGGGCTTCTTCGGGAGAGCCTACGTTGGCATGGCTCTCCACCGCGAAGGAAACAGGATGCTCGAAGATGTCCGCCTTGACGAACTTTCCGTTTTCCATCCGTTCCAGCGAAAGGATGTCGCGCCCGCCCGCATCCATCATCACTAACTTCACGTTCTGCTTGGCGTTGAGGTTGCCGTAGCGCATGACAAACTCATCGTAACAGGTATTCAGATGCTCTCGCCACGGAACATTTGCCTCGCGCCGGAGCGATTCATAACGGTACAGACGCTCGTAGGCGTCACGCAGCGACACATACAACAACGCCTTTTCCTTCTGGTATCCTTTCAGGTCGAGCGGCTGGAATGTCGCCCCGTATGGCGTGATGTCTTTCAGGTAGCCGATGTTATGACGCCCCCGGTCAGCCACCAGCGACCCTTCGCGCAGGTGCATCTCCGGCGTGCGGTGGTAGGCACGCGGAGAAAGGTCCACGACTTCCTCCTTCGGCTTTTCCGCTTCGATGTCGGGGAAAAGGAAAGTCCCCACCGCTTCCGATGGGGTATCTGTAACGGCAGGTGCGGCGACTGCCTCCGGCTGTGTTTCCTCCTGTCGTGGCTGCTCACGGGAAGTTTCCGGCACGGCTTTCACTTCCGTCTTTTCCGCCACTTGTTTCTCGTTATGCTGCCTTGCCAGTTCCCGAAGTTCTTTCCTACGCTCCGGCGTCAAACCCATCATCATTTCATAGAAACCGTTGATGGGAGGATTGGTATCCCAGTCCAGTGTGGCATAGATGTCGTCCGGGTCGGCAGGCTTGGCGGTGTTCTCCGCTTTCACCTCCTTATTCTCCATTGCGGGTTTTGCAGTTGGAGCTGTCGGTGTAACCGTGACTTTCGGTTTGGGCGGAGTGGACTTTGCCGTAACTGCCTTTTTCACCGTCTTTTTCTTTTTGGAGGTTTTCGGTTGGCTGACCTCTTCCGTCATCCCCCAGAGGTCAAGCAGGGTGAGCTGCACGCCTGCGGAATATTGCGGGCGCGGTTCTATCTCCGGCTTTTCATCTGCGGGTTGCGGCTTTTCTGTCGGAGTTTCCACCGTCTGCGCCGAGGATACTGTTTCCAATTTTATGGCAGGACGCTCTACTTTATTTTGAACGGCAACTTTTTCTTCCGTTCCTGCCTGCCGGATTGAACCCGAATACAAGCGCATGGCAAGCCTGTAATGGAAATCCTCGTCGAGCATACGGCGCAAATCCCCGGCGATGCCTGCTGCCTTGCCCTCGTGCAGATAAACCATAGCGGGCTTCCCGTAGGGGTCTGTGTCAAGTTTCGCCATCGTATGCACGATGCGTTCCGGGTGGTGGATGAAATAGGCGTTGTCGGTCAGGGCGGTTTTCGTGTCCGTCTGTATCACGGTCATCAGCCGCTCGTCCTGCGACATTTCCTTCTTGCTGAGGTTCTTTTGCAGGACAATCAGGTCACTGCCCACCTCCGTGCCCGCGTTGTCCGTGAACAGGTTGTTGGGCAGGCGTATCGCGGATACCAGATTGGCCTGACTGAACAGCTCGTTACGCACGGAGGTCTTGGTGCTATTCAATACCCCTTGCGAGGTGATGAACGCCACGATACCGCCGTCACGCACGGCATCCAGTCCTTTGAGAAAGAAATAGTTGTGGATGGTTTTCTGGGCGGAGCGTCTGCCGAAAGAGTCGCTCCGCTGAAACTCCGCGTCGAACACGGCAATGTCACCGAACGGAATGTTGGACACCGCCAAGTCGAAATAATTGTTGAACGGTCTTTCGATTTTCTCAAAACCGCAGGTGCGCATTTTCTGGTCGGGATAGAGATGCCTCAAGATTGTACCCGTGAGCAGATCCTTCTCGAAAGCCATCACATCCGCATTGGGGCTGTGCCGCAGCATGGAATCCACGAACACGCCGACACCTGCCGACGGTTCGAGCATACGGGCGGGGCGGACGCTGTAATCTGCCAGCACGTCCGCGATGGTGTCGGTTATCTCTTTGGGGGTGTAGAAAGCGGTCAGCACGGACGCTTTCAGCGAATCCACAAACCGCTTGTACTCTGTTTCGTCCTTGCTGTTCTCACGGATAAGCCTGTGCAGCTCCACCGTCGGGGCGAACAGTTCGAGGTCGGATTTCGCCCACCGGACGGCATCCGTCAGTTCCTTTGCAGGGTTGAGGATACATTTCAGACCGCCGAAACCGCAGTACCTTTGAAGTATGGCACGCTCTTCGGTTGTCGCTGTCCTATTTTCCCTGTCAAGGATGAATGCCGTCCGTATCGCCTCGATGTTGTCCCGCAGTTTCTGTTTGCGGTTAAACGCCATATTCGTCTAAGTAAAGGACGGTTGCTCCCGTCAGCTCCGTGTAGAGCAGGTCGTAATCGGAAGACAGGGCGAAATTGTCATCCGAGAGGTCATAGACGGAGAACACGTTGCCGACAAGCGGCAGCAGTTTCAGGACAAAGGCTTCACGCTTCTCTTCCGGCACTTCATCGGCAAACTCGTTTTCCACGACTTCGCGGAGGATGGCGTAACGGGAATAATGCAGCCCGCGCAGCAGCGTGTCCATCGCCAGTTCCTGCGCACCATCGGCGGGATAGCCTTCAAGCCGTGCCCTCTCATACGTTTCGGCGGCACGGTCGGCCCGTTCCCGTATGAAAGCGGTGTCGTCAGCCTGTTCAAACTTGTTCGTGCGGAGATAGTCCAGCAGGTACAGACCGTAATAGGAAAAGTCGGTCTG
>ERZ773146.1268-NODE-1268-length-18327-cov-5.944615_pt1 | contig 18327 bp, 18 predicted proteins | sample MGYA00580847_ERZ773146 | MGnify/ENA primary metagenome ERZ773146 (study PRJEB29015, sample SAMEA2737830) | human gut metagenome | biome: human gut; feature: human-associated habitat; material: faeces | place: China | collected 2012 ...
TTGAGCATTGTTAAATATGCTTTTATAAAAAGGACACACAGATTTACAGATAATCCGTGTGTCCTTTTTGTATGCTCATATTTTATAACGGCAGTCATCCATTGACTCAGTCTCCATCGCAATCTCACCGAAGCAAGCCTGTTACTTCAGTTCTGGGGGATTGACCGGCAATGGTCTGCATACAAAAGTTCAGGCTTTTATTTCGAAATCAATTTTGGCAGCGCATTTAAAAGTTCATTAATCACAACAAATACCGGTCGGTTTCATAGAATAGGAAAATTTCACTAATCATTAACTTCACTAATTCTTTGATTCCATATATGTACGGGATTAACTATTGTAGTAGTGCGTTTTACAAACAGTTTGTCGCTTTTTGCAAAACGCCATTCTCTTTCAACTGCAAGATGACATTTTCGACAACCAATGGTGTCAATAACAACTTCTTTTAGAGTAGTGTGCATTGCTAAAATTTCTGCTTTCCCTTTACATATCGGACAAGGTTCCAATGAAGCGGAAATTTTATTCAATACATCATTGATTTCAATTTTTGTCATTAATTATTTCCTCCTATTTTCCTTTCATTATTTGCTCTGGATTCTGCTTCATAGCATCCATTTTTATAATTGAGGATATTCCTGAATCGGGCAATCCAAAGTTGACACTCCTGATTTCTGTCAGGAGCATTTTTCTTTTCAAAAGTCCATTGGTGGCCCGCCTGCTTTTGACCTGTCCACAGCACCATTTTGGTATGTTTTAAAAAGTTTATCCAGCGTCGTCCGGCTGATCCCCAATTCTGCAGCGATAGAGGTCTTGGTTCCCTGACGGCTCATGTACCGGTCATAATAGTCTCCGATATTTGGAACATTGATCGCCTTGCGGCCCTTGTATTTTCCTGCTCTTTTGGCAATCTCGATTCCTTCTCGCTGACGTTCGAGTATCATTGCACGTTCGAATTCCGCTATTGCAGCCATCATAGTCATCTGCAGTTTACCTGCCGGTGTTTTCGTGTCAAAATTCTCTTTTATACTAATGAATTTCGCATTCGTATCCTCAATTCGCTGCACGATAGACAAAAGATCTGCAGTGGAACGACCCAACCTAGAAAACTCTTCCACATAGACCGTATCATCTTCCCGGATATAATCGAGCATCGCCTGAAGCTCAGGCCGCTTTGTATCCTTTCCGGATGCTTTTTCTACAAACCACCGGTCTATATCGTATGCCTTCAGCGCTTCACGCTGCCTGGCTTCATTCTGCTCTACAGTAGACACTCTTACATAAGCTACATTTTTCCCTTTTCCCAAACCAGCCTCCATATGTTCACTTAGGTTCTTAATGTTTCATTTCCATTTGTTCATAAAATAATAGCTGACTTTATTTTAACACAATAAAGCCAGTTATACAATGTTCATTTGCAGTATACCCTATTAATTTAATTTCCCAGAATTACAAGGCTGCTCTTCCCCAAAAAGCGTGCTGCACAATAAAAAAAAGAGGACGGTTGTCCGTCCCCCTTTTTATTAAGGATCGTATCAAAATTAAAAATGATAGTTTTCGATGCTGTATATAAGCAGAAATGTTCGTGAATATTGATTTGTCATAAATTTCTGATATCATTTAGTTGAACGAAGAAGGTCGTGGTCGTTCGGCTCACGGTTGGAGTTCCCAAATGAGAGTTGGTTCGCTCTCCCGAATAGGCTGCAAAGCTGAAAAATAAGGAACCTTACAAAAGAAGTAGTAAAAGCAAGTGTATTTTATACATTATACGAACTTTTCAAAAAAAGAATAGCATCGGTTAAGATGCTATTCTTCATAATGGTATTTGCATGAATATATAATCAAATTCTGGTTACTATCCATATTGTAGACTAATCTGTGTTCTTCTGTGATGTGTCTGCTACACGCTTTACGGTGTTTTAATGGTTCGGGCTTGCCAATACCATTTAAAAGCCCGTTGCGGTCAATATCCTTTATAAGTTCATTGATACGCTTTACCATCTTTTTATCTTCCATCTGCCATTCGGTGTATTGCTCCCATGCAGTAGGCGTAAATACAATATTCATTATTCGTAGCTCTCCAACTCATCTATAGTCTTTGTAATAAACCCACCAGCTTCTGCTTCTGCAATAGATTTATCTAACATAGCAAGGTAGTCAGCGTTTCTCTTAGCTTTCATAATATCGTTGTATTCAGCTTCTGATATCATCACTATGTTTTCATTCTTTGGTCTTGAAACAATCAATGTTTCCCCTTTGAATACTTTATCACATAAGGATTTAAAATTTTCTCTCACATCCATGCTCTTTACAGCTAACATACAAAACACTCCTTTCCGTACTAAAAATCGTATGTTTTTTCGTACTTTTATTATATAAGATTATTATATCCATGTCAATATTGTTGATACATTATAGAAAAATTTAAGAAATACCGTCCAAAAGCTCTAATGCATCCCCCCAGACAGCCAGAAAGCACAAAACAAACATCCTCATTTACAGCATCTTCGAGCTGTGTTGTCTGTAATGCCTGCAAAATCCTCTGAACGCCTGCTATTTTCCATTTTGCGACCAGTGAATTATCATCCACGAACAACGCCCCCTTTCTTGCTCTACATTTTACGAATACGAAAATTTTGGGTAGGGGGCTGGGGATGGTTCGGCTCGGCTCCCCAGAAAAATAAGCAGGAGCGAACCCTGCTTATTTTTATTTAGTCTGGTGAACCATTTAATCGAAGCCACACCCCTTTACGGGTTGTGGTAGTTCACGCTTGGGAGCCGTGTTTGACAAGCTGGTATCTCTGCCAAACATATTTAATCTTCTCGCACAGCATAGTTTTTCGTTCGCTGTTACCATTTCTCGATGCTGCTATTTTTAACGCCTCATCTTCGTAAAGCAGTACACAGCGCTGTTTTGCCCTTGTGATCCCGGTATAAAAAATATTCCGGTTGCAGGAAACAGTATGTTCATTTGTAAGAGCCATAATAACAGCCGGGTATTCTGAACCCTGGCTCTTGTGGATGGAAATTGCGTGAGCCAATTCTATTTGCCAGACAGAATCTGAATCATAAGTCACTTCACAATCTCCAAAATTTACTTTCAGTTCATTCTTATCAATTCCTACAATCTTGCCAGTGTCTCCATTTGCCACTCCAGGTCTGTTTGCCATTTGGATGACAGGTGAATACAACTTGAAGGTGCGCCCATAAAAATCCACTGCATCGTTTGTGTTGCAACGTTCTTGTATGGAACGGTTTAAATTATCAGAGCAGATGACTCCTGCTCTCCGGAAAGGAATCAGGCAGCCCACATCGTAAACACCATACGGCTTTCCTGTTTTCGGATTTGTTTCCCGAACCAGTTGCACATAGAGCCTACGTAACTGGTCGATAGGAGCCTGCCCCACTTTGTACATCTGGAAGTCCGGACCGTTTTTTAAGTCGGTACGTCCCTCTTTGATTTTTGAAATGTTCTCAAACAACACAGAATTCGTATCCTGCCGGAATGTTTTTGTAAGCATCACGCAAGGAACCACACCTGATGTAATCATGTCCAAGAGGACGCAGCCAGGTCCGACACTGGGGAGCTGGTCAACATCCCCACATATGATAAGTCTGTTTCCAGTCTGAATCGAAGAGAAGAGGGCTGCAGCAAGATATGCATCGACCATTGAAAATTCATCTACGATTGAAATCTCATCATAGATTGGTTTCGGACTGTATTCGTTAATCCCGATACACAAATCAGAATTAAGGGTAGCAGCCGGTTGCCCTGTTGACTCCGTAATTCTTTTCGCCGCTTTACCAGTAGGAGCGGCGAATGAAATGGTCTGTTTGGGAAGCAATGCACTTAAAACGTAGGATATGCACTTAATAACAGCCGTTTTTCCCGTTCCAGGCCCGCCGGTTACAATGCAAAGGTTATGTTTTACAGCGGTCACGACCGCTTTTCTCTGCATTTCATCCAGCTTCAGCTGATTTTCCTGTTCATACAGGTCGATTTTCTTGTTGATAACGGACTCTGCTAGGTAAAATGGCCGTGCAGAGAGAATCCTTACTATGTTGTTTGCGATTACATTTTCCGTAATGGCCGCCTGTGCAGTAGTGAAGTAACCGGCATCTTCATAGTTGCAGAAGAATACTGCGTTTTTTTTCACGAGTTCCTTAAGACCATCCAGTGAAACATGTCTCTTCATAGCCTCCTGTTTCAACGTTATCTGACTGACCCATAGAGAGCCAGTCATTTTACACATCAAATCAATCAATTTAATAATGTCCATTAATTACCTCCAGTACGCAGCTCCTTTACGGTTAGTGTGAAGCTGTTTTTTTTATCAGAATTGAGGGAAGGCTGTGGCGGGATTGAATAATCTCGATAAATATTTGCTTTTTCAGATTTCAACTTGGCCTCATCTACCATCTGTTTCCCGTATTCCTTTAAAAGTTCGGGGTGCTCTTTTATAAACCGTTCAGTATCAAATTTGCGTCGAGTCATGGGCGTTTTTAGTTTGATGCTGACTATACTTTTTTCATCAAGTCGGAAGGTACCGTAGGAAGATGTTTTAAATACAGGATAGAACATTCTGTAAACATCCTCCCTTTTTGCATCCAGCTCATCTACTTTTTTCTGTGCATCAGAGATGCGCTCCTCAAGCTCCATTGCGTCAAGAACCATGTCGCGGTATTTTTCCGGAAGTTCGATAGCCGGTGCTGATTCATCGACTGCTCCATAGAGCCTGTAATAAAATTCATTGATGAGGGTAGCGTCCCCATCTGCTGGATCCGGTTCATACTCCTGTTCAACACAATCGATGAAGTGGCTACAGGTAGTCATGATGTGGTCACCGACTTTTGTATTCCGGTCAATCCGGCAGACAGCAATCTGATCGAGTCTCAGACCCCAAGCGCAAATGATGTAGCAGAAATCAAGGTTCATGACTTCCATGTAGTACCGGCACTGCAATTCATAGTAAATCGGCACAATGCCTGCCTGCCACTGGCGGATGGTGTCAATGTTACGGTCTGAAGTTGACTTTACCTCCAAGATTCCCTTCTTACCGTTAACACTAATCCTACGGTCTAAGTTCACAACTGCCCACGGATATAACAATGAGCCATCCTCATCTGTGGTTCCGCATTGGTACATATTCTGGTCGTTTTCCATCTCAATGTAATATTGAGGATAGTTCTTCTGGAACCAGTATAGGAACACATTTGCAATGGCATCTTCGTAGATGTGCCCCAATTCCTTAGCGTCCGTGTTAAATTCTTTTTTTAAAGCTGTTTCTGTACCAATTTTTTTGTGATACAGCTCGTAAGCCGATTTCCATGGGCTTACATTGAAAACCGCAGAAACATCACTTCCTCCCAATGTAATAGGCAGGTAACGGCTGTCTGCAGGGGCGTTGTAATATGGCCCGTGCTCACGCCATTGCAGCCAGATTTCTTCCGGAAGACCAGCAGTGTTTCCCAAAATAATAGGGTTGTTTTTCATATTTTTTGCAGGCATTATTCCCGCGCCTCCTTTCGAACATAGTAAAAAAGAGAACAATGACTGTTCTCTTTTTAAGACTTTACAAATATAGACACCTGACTTCTGGAATTACCCCGCGCTTCTGGAACGCATAAAAGTCATCAATGCCTTTTAATAAATTACCTTTCTCTTCAAGTCCCGGGATTACCTGGGGCCATTTACATCTACTGTATTCTAATCCAGCAGCCAAGACCAGTTCTTTGAGCCGTTCCTGCGCTTTTTCAACATTCGGGTTTGTAAGATAGTCCATGTCAAACGCATTATAGACCTTCTTTAATCCAATGCCCTTTAATTTTTCCAGTTCATCCGGCAGATGGTTCAATACATTCACACCTGGAATTGCAAGCAGTGCCCTTCCGGTAATGCAATGCGTCAGGTCTGCTTTCATTGCCCCCTCTGTAATGATGATACTTCCATCCAGAAGGAGAGGAACAAATACGTTCTTGCCAGTCAACCAGCGGAAATCACATGCATAGTGGATGTTCTCAAGTACGCCGCATCCATTATTGTAGTTGTTGGTTGAGAACCAATAATATTTATGTTCCAGTTTCCCGGTTTCTTCATCAAGCTCCAAGTCTTTATCATTCTTCCGAATTTGGATTCCCGTGATTTTGTTGTTAAAGTCCACATACGGTACCATGATACCGGGTTTGCTGCCTCCCATGGCCAACTTTCCGCTTGTGAGGGTCCTATAAAACCCAGGAATACCTTCTACAACGTGGCCGCTTTTTCGCAGTTTTTCAACCATCTGCATATTCGCAACCTTTCTCTCGTATCCGATATTACCGGGAAATGACGCATAATTCAAAAGTTTGATTTCATCATCTCTGAACCCACGGGAGAGCAGGTTACGTTTATGCGTCTGCATGAGTGGAAGAGAGGAGAGAAGAGCTTTGTAAACATCATCCCTTTCTGCAATTGTGGCGATGGAAGCCTGTGGAACGTCATTGTAAACGACATCCCTTTTCTTGACTGGTTCATTGCTTCTCGCTTCAGCAGTCCCGATGCCCAATGCATCGGTAATTTCTGCGTAAGCTGTTTTTGTATCACAACCTTTTACGTGTGCATACAACTTAGTACCATATACACCGCTGAAACCGCATCGAAAACAGTTGAACTTCTCTGTTTCAAGGTTTACAGACAGCGTTTTGTCCTTTCTTTTACAGAACGGGCAGATAACTCTCTGCTGCTTACGACCATTTTTATATTCGATATGCAGGATGTCCATCACCTGTGAGATTGTATAGGGAAATTCTTTCTGCATTTTGCCTCCTTTCACAGGAGGGATGAGATTCCCTCCTGTTTAAGCGATGCCTGCGTCCTCAAAGACCGGCTTTAATAATTCGTTCGCCATAACACACGCTTTAATGGCAGCACGTACATCCATAGACTTCGTGTTCTTGAACACCCATTTCAAGCATGTAGCTTTCGGACCTTCTGAAATTTCTCCAACGGTCTTTGAACTCTGCGGATCTTTTGGATTATGGTTTACACCGCAATCGACCCGAACTTTTCGCGCTTCTTCTAAATCCATATCCGGCACATCGGCAAATGTGAGCGTTTTCGGCGTACTTGCGGATGCGGGCTTCGGAACGACAGTGGTGTTTTTTTCTGTAACAGAACTGCTGTTCACAGAAGCCGGAACCGGTTCTGATTTGTTGATAACAGCAACAACATCTGCCTTTTCTTCCTTTTCCTGCGCTGGCGTAGTATCTTCAAGCGGTTTTACAGTGTTTTCCTCTACCATTTTTTCAAGCTGACTTTCGGTCTGAGGAGCAGTGCCTCCCGGAAGAGGAAGATTCGCACAAGCTTTTTCGCCGTTTTCAAAGGTTGTCTCCGGGTCTGTTTCCGGACTGTCTTCATAAATAGAAAACTGTAAGCCAAAACCTGCATCTGTTAATGCCTTTGATGCTGCAAGCCCACGTGCCAGGTTTTCCATGGCAAGCCTGCGCTCTACAGCGCTCATGTACTTATCAGGCTGTGTCTTTTGGAGTGTTGCATAAGCTTTTGCACGTCCGATATACCGGTCACCGGTATGCTTGGACTTTTCATATACGAACGCCTCCACCGAAACATATTCATCACTGGCAATAACTTCGCCGTACCGAATTACTCCCTCCGGAAACTTCGAACGGAACCAGGCTTTTTTATAGGGAAGCTTCAAAATGAAACGGCCATCCTCTGTCTGAGTTGCATACTCCCATGGGTCGTAGACATTTCTATCCACGTTAAAATATTTCATCGTCATATTTTCCATGATTTTCTCCTTTACACAAAGAGGACGTGTGAAACGTCCTCTTTAATCAAAATTAATTAAAAGGCAGCTCCTCATCGATACCATCCGGGATATTCATGAAGCCGTCGCTAGGCGCGGGTCCTTTGTTGTAGTTTCCACCACCTGAACGGTTGTTGGAATTCCCATTGTTGTATCCGCCACGGTTTCCGCCATTTCCATTGTTGTAATTTCCGTTATTATAGCCACCGGAATTTCCGTAACCCTGGTTATTATTTCCATTGCCGGAACCGTCCTGACTGCCCTTACTTTCAGCAAACTCAGACTCCTCGACTACAACATCTGTGGTGTACACCTTCTGGCCGTCCTTGTTTGTATAGCTGCCTGTCTGGATGCGGCCCGCCACAACGATTTTAGTACCCTTATGCAGGTACCGTTCTGCAAACTCTGCAGCTTTTCCGAATGCTACACACCCGATAAAATCTGCGGAGTTCTCATCCCCGTTATTGCGATTAAATCTGCGGTCTACAGCAAGTGTGTACCTTGCAATCGCCATTGCGTTCTCTCCCTGGGAATATCTTACCTCGGGGTCACGGGTTAAACGTCCCATTAATATAACTTTGTTCATACAAACCTCTTTCTTCCGCTTTGCGGATAATTATTTTTGTTTTGAATTGTATAAGTTATCGCTGCCTTCATTGCAGCACCTCCTTTCTGTAACAAAAAAGGCAGCTACTCAAAGTAACTGCCTTTAAAATCAAATTATACAATTCAAAAAATATTTACAATATGATTATACAATAACAGAGCTAAAAAAACAAGCATTACATTTCTTTTTCGAGTCTGTTTTTAACAATCTTCACGAACTGCTTTGGAAGCCGTTCGATTTCAGTTACATCAAGGAAGCGAGCAGAATATTTTCTGCCAAGGTGGACTGGACACGTATCCTTACTGGTACCCTTTACGGATGGATCATCAGTGTAATAGCGCTTGATTTTACTGTTATCCTCCGCGATGCCAGCCGCGATATAAACGATGCCCTTTTTCCCGTATTCCACAAGCACTTTGCGCATATCTTCCATGGCAGCATCTTCTGAACTATACGCAGAAGGCCTGCCATCAGAGATGATAAAGAATATCTTCGTATCACTGCCTCGATTTGCAAGGTGAGCAGAACAGAAGCGGAGTGCATAGCCGTCTCGATTATATCCGGCAGCATACATAGAAGTTATCCGACGTGAATCCCTTCTGTCTATGGAATCAAATTCCGCAAACGACGCAAGGGACACACGGTCGCCAAGCACATTATGACCGTATACGGAAACCGGGATGTGTAAGGCAGTACAGAAACTGTACAGCACATAGGCTGTGTCCATGGCTGTTTTTAACTTCTTGCCACCCATGCTTCCACTTAAATCGACAAGCACCATGATGGACATATCAGGAAAATCTTCCGGCATGATGTTCCTTGAAAAAGCCTTTCCATCACGCTGGCAAAATCCGGATACATCAAACTGATTTCCGGTGTATAGGCGGTTTACTTTCTGACCATCCCGTTTGTCCTCAATTTCACGCAGTAACTCAGAGATAAGCCGTTTAACGACCGGTGCCAGTCGGGCCTTTAGTTCAAGATATGTTTTTTCATCACCAGGTTCCGCCCTTTTTACAGTTGAGGGAACCCTTGATGGCATATCCTGCAGCATCTGGTTCAAGTTCTTTTCAATTTCCTTCTCGACATGTTCTTCTTGCCGTCGTTTTTTATCATCCCTTTCAACCTGCTCCAATTCGGAATCAGCTGATTCGTCATCTGGTTTCATGGATGAGAGAGTAGGGGAAGAGATTCTGGACTGCAGTGCTGATTCATTTTGCATTGGCACTTTTTCATCAATGTCTCTTTTCCCTTCGTCAACGTCCATTTCCTTCTGTTTACGCAGCTGCTTTTCAAGCCTACTTAAAAGCACATCATTTGGCTGTTGTAATTGCTTTTTCTCGGAACTGTTATCGCCTGAGCCATCGCCGGCGTTTTGTCCATTACTGGTACCGGAACTGTCAGCTTTTTCAGATGAACTGTCTGCGTTCTCGTCTTCGGAAGGTTTACCATCAGAGATTATTCCACCACTCTGTTTGTCATCCTCATCTGTGCTTTCCTCAGTAGGTTCTTCAAAAAGGTATACGAAAAGCCGGGCGGCTACTGCATTGCACAACCGCGCCCGTTTGAAAGCATCCTTTTCAGAAACAGCAGCATCGATGTCATCTAGCAGAGAAAAATAGAGTTCCTGCTCTTTAGAGCTATCTGATGTCTCTAAGATTTTATGCCGGTACTTTGCATAAAAGAGAATACCATTACAAAGGATTTCCCAGTAACCAAGGCCGCCAGTCGCCATTTCCTGCCAGTTATCCATCCGAGAGCTCTGCAGGTCACGTAAGTACCGTAAGCACCTTGAATAGCCACCACACAAAGCCAGAAGGGCGTATTCTATGAAGCCGTCTTCTATGCGGTTATGAATGTCATGAAGGAATGAAACAGCTAGAGATTTTAGCTCCGGATACTTACTCAACATCTCCACCATCTGCTCACTTTCTGCTGTTTTTGGGTCTGGATAGAGGATGTTTCCGTTCATTAACTTGTCTGTAATTTCTTTAAATAACTTAAAGTCAGTCCATAAAAGATGTCCGCATTCATGGAGCGCAAGTCCCTTCATAATTTTAAACCGTGTTTTGCGGTCTTTTCTTTTGGTGAAATCATTATTTGCGTTCAGGTAAAGCAATCGCCTTGATGTTGCATATGCGACAGGAGCATTCTGATTCCACTCCAGCTCAATTGAAATATCTGATTCACGTCGCTCAATGATACCCGAAGCAAATGTATTAAAAAATTCTTTCATAGCAAGCCCTGTAAACAGGTCTTTGTCAGAAATAGAAATATCGGCGCTCATGATTGAGCGCCGCAGCATATTTTGATTCATATACTCCCTTTCTCGGTTTTAACCGACAAATTCCTTATCCAGACAGGCGGTTCGCACACGGGCGACATCGTCCGGGTCCTGGCTGGACTTATTTATTACGGTTTCAATGGCACAATTGTGCACCAGCTCATCTGTGATGTTGTAGACATCAGAACCGTATTCCTGAGAATCGACCATAACGGCCATAGCCCAGTTTTCAAGTTCACGTTGTCCGCAGACGCCATCCGTTACTTCGTTGTTTTTCAGATATGTCTGGATGTTCTTAATTACTCTGACCATTCTGCGGAGGATGAGGTCATTAGGGAAGTTTAAACGCTTCATAGCACGTTCCCTCATTTGCTCCTCAGTCGGGTCTTCTAAAATAAACACCATACTCATACGGGAGAGGATAGCCTGATTTAGCCGCCGTGCCCCTTCATAATTACCGTTATCGGTAAATATGATGGTACAGTCAGGGTGCTTCTTAATTACCTCGCCAGTAGGAAGCGTAATGAAAGAGTTATGGCCGGATTCCAAGAGGGCATTAAGGCCAACGATTAAGCTGGAACGCTTAATCATATCGACTTCCTGCAGCTCAAACCCATAACCATTTTTTACAGCGCGGATAAAATCGGACTCGATATAAACAAAGTCTTTCCCATGGCTGCCAAGCCGGTTTAATTCATCAGCCGTGCGCTGACAAATTTCCCGCAGTAGTTCTCCTTCATCAACAAGCCCTTCGGGCTCCTTTCCGTAGACTTTTTTATAAGCCTCGCATGTATCATACATAACCTCATCTGTACCAGGCAGGCCAAGGGCTTTTCTTACTTCATCAAAACTGATGGGAGAGGAGTTTCCTGCAGGCATTATCTGACCGATCAGGTCAAGGATCTCTGTATTCTCATGACATGTCGTAAACAACCGGGGCAACTTCAAACCTGCAAAGACAGCACGGCTGCCGTCCGTCTTTCCGGCACCAGAGGGGCCTGTGAAAAGCGCGGTTCTCATGGGAGATGGAAAATCGGACGTAGCTTTAAAGCGACGACAGGTTTTCACTACAAAGTCCGGGAGAACATAATCATCCCTCAAATGAGGAATCAGGCGTTCTTCATCAGGCGTAAACTTTCTTTCATTATACTGGTATTTTCCAAAGAATTCCTCATTCTGTGAAGCATTTGACAAAAATGAAAAGTATCTACTGTCAAAACCATCGGGTTTTGATACATGTATCTGCAAATCATTCTGACGTAATATGCTCTTCATATTCGAACTTAATACAATAGCGCCAGGTTCCTTTGCTTCAAGCTTCATTCTTCGATAAATATTGTCGGACAAAATTAGTAGAATTTCGTGTAAGTTTTCTAATGTCCTTCCTTCCGGGAAATCGCTTTTCTTTTCGATATAAGGAACAAACTGTCTCAGAAGAGAGAAGTAGTCGTTTGCTTCAGGGTCGTCCAGTACGAATGGTAACAGAGAGGCGACGATGGCATCTGTTTCTAAATCCGAATCACTTTCCGGCACCTTTTGTATGATTCCGTTTTCGTCAATACAGGCGGTTTTGAAACTAAACCGTCCCGTCTTGTTCCTTTGGGCTAGAACACAGACGCTTAATGTCCCGGCCGGAGATGTGATGCAGTCATGTGCTTCAACGAACGCAACAGAACCAGTAAAACCGACTTTTCCAGTGCAATATAGGATTGCAGCTCCTATAACAGAATCTGAAATCACATTAGGTCGTGTGTTTCTCATGTAGTCCTTGTTATAAATACTGTGGAAATCTTTCTGCTTTCCACTTGTGTGAGGGAGCCCGGTCCACTGTTTTACACGGTCCCTGTTAAATTTTAATAATTCTGCCATTTGGTTTTACTCATCTTAACGATGAGACCTCCTCTCTTATTTGATTTGTCTAAATTTGATACCTTCCCTAGAACGGATAGCATCATAACCTTTAAAAGTAACTTCTTCAATCAATTGCTCTATGAAAGAAGCATCGTTACCCAGTTCTTCGAACGTCGCTGTGTATTCATCAGCCAGAAGATTCTCGGTATGAGCTACCAGCCATCTTTGTACACGTTCCTCTACAGAAACAGGTTTGGATTCGCCAGCCAGCGCAAAGGATATGATATAACAAGAACATGTTACACAATGCGTCTTACTGGTACCATCTTTCATCGTTATTTCAACCTCAAAGTATGACTCTTTTAAGGGATCTTCCTCCGGGTCCTTTAATTTCCAGGAAACCATCTCTGGAAATTGGCTAAATAGAAAAGAGCCTATTTCATACATAAAATTGGCTCTTCGTGCTTCAAGTGGACTCATATAAAGCCCTCCTTTCGTTTAAAATTCCGTTGGCAGTTCCCATGACTGGAACGGATTTCCCTTGCTCAAATCAACCTCGTGTTGATTTTGGGTGGTCTGTTCCCTGACGGGTTTTTGAATTGGCGATTCTGTCTTTTTGGGCTTAGGGTCAGCATAATCGATGCGGTAAACACGTACACTAATATCGTTTCCGTATTTTTCCAGCTCACTGTCTATTATATTGACACGCATGCCCGGTTCCAATTTCATGTTGACGATTCTCCTTGCAACATCGTCGAACGCCTTACAAAGCCATGATTGGCTTCCGTTTGGGCGTTTTTCGTAAATCCAAAATGTTACCATATCCCCACCGTTTGCCGTGGTGTTTTTTTTGATTCCGCGCTGATTAATCGTGGCGCTATCACAGTGCCAGCCATTCATTTATTCTTCCTCCTTTTACCTGATGAATAAAAATCCATCCTCCTTTCGTAAAATAAAATAAAGAGGGCAGCGTAAACTGTCCTCTTCAAAATTAATTATACATTTTATAAGCAATTAAATACAGCTAAATAATAACATATCATATGCAGGAAATCAACTGTTCCCGTGAAAATTGTACAAGGCTTATTTTCGTGCTTCTTTTCTTGAATTACAATCGAGGCAGAGATCTGTCAATTGCCAGGCATTGTAATTCTACACCTGTTCCTGGAGTTAATAATAGTTAATATTGGCAAAAAAAGAACCCAGATTTTACAATCCTGTTCGATTTGTGATTTTTGCATGAAAAAAGCGGAATCTCTTCTGACTCCGCTTTTTTGCTTATTGTTCGCTTTGTTCAGCAAGTTCAGCAAGTTCTGATTGAATCATTGCCATGATTTTCTGCAAATACGCATAGGTCTGTGGTGTATTCGTAGCAACTCTTTGCTGGTCCTCAAAATAGTACCTAAAGGACTCTGCAAAGTATTCAGCGGCAGCGTAGGTTGCCCAGCTTCCATAGCCTGACTTTCCAACCTCCGCATTGTAGATAGCAACAAATTCATCACTACCGGAGAAAAAGTTGTATCCCTCATAATATCCACTTTTTACTACAACCCCATACTTTTTTCCAAGTACATAATCAATGTGATGGCCTTGCTCGTGGATTGCGGCAAGCTTAATCTTTCCGGGTGTTGCACCGTTGATGCACATATTCCCATGACCGATGTGATACGTGCCAGCATGTCCGTTCGTAAAGCGTCCATCTTTGTCCAGCATGATGGTGCCTCCTGTGACCGCGACGTAGTCTTTCACATACTGCGGAACGAGAGAGTAGTACCGCAGGAACGTTGCCTTCATGGATTCCGTCACGCCTTCTCCAACCACTACGCCTTCCAGCGTGGTCGGTTTATTAGTGGAGAGATATTTGCCGGACACGTATGCTACAGTATCCTTATAGAGAATCTGAAACCAACCGTTTTCCATAGGACCAATGACCACTACGCTTTCCCCATAAGTGAGTGTACCTAATTTTTTGCTGGAAGCAGTAGCAGCTTCACGCACGTTCAGCGTGGAAGTATTTGCTACGTACATCGTGGTAGTTGTAGGTACATTTTGGGTAAATTCCGTTGTTCCCGTGACAGTCCCAACTGCGGAATCTGCGTCTGTTGCGGAAAAGTCGTTGGTCATAACTTCCTTCACAAAGAACAAAGCGGTAACAATAAGTGCTACGCTCACAATTTTTGCGAGCATCTTCAATAAAGCTTTTCTCATAGTAAGCTCCCTCCTTTTGGTGGCATAAAAAAAAGAGACTTCCGTCAAAAAACGAAAGTCTCTAATTAATTATGCAAAAGTTAAATGTTATACATACATTCTACACTGAAAAAGTATAATAGTCAATATCCCATGTCGATTTTTTTACATGGATTTTCTTTCTTTAATTTCAGCCATTTTTGCCGAATTCAGTCGGCTTTCTCCGTGCAGCCTTGAATAAGACAGATATCCGTTCATCCGGTCGATCTTTGTGATTTCTCGGCTTCCGCATACGGGACACTCATCCATCTCCAGCTGCTCATGTCCACATTTATCGCAATAGGAGAGTGCCAAATTAACACCCTCATAAAAGCCGATAGCCATGGCTCGCCTAACCAATGTACGGATTGCCCCGGTATTATAGGAAAGAGGGTATCTAACATACTGGATTTTCCCGCCATTGAAAAGATTCCAGAACCTTGCCTCGGCATCCTGCTTCTGTACAGGGGAGATGTCTTCTGTCACATGACAGTGGAAGGAATTGCTTACGTAATCGCGGTCGGATACATTCTCGATGATTCCGTACAGTTTCCGGAATTGTTTTACCTGCAGGCCGCACAAGCTTTCTGCAGGCGTCCCGTAAATGGCATATAATCTGCCGTCTTCCTTTTTAAACTCAGCGACCTTGTCATTGATATGCTGCATTACTTCTAATGCAAAACCGCCATCCTCATATAAGGACTTTTTGTTATACAGACGCTGCAGTTCATTCAATGCTGTGATGCCAAAGGATGCTGTTGCACTGTTTAACAGTGGTGCAATCTTCTCGTCAAGACCAAGGTGCCCGCCAAGAAATCCTCCGTAGCAAAAAGCCAAAGGATTGCAGGAAGCCCGGAGCTGTCCCAGATAATCGTAGGTGCGCAGGTGGATGCGGCGAATCATCTCAAGGTAATAATCCAGCAATTCGTAAAAATCACGGTCTTCCTTCCGGGAACGTGCCAGAATCATAGGGAGATTCAAGGAAATGACACCAATATTGAACCTTCCGACAAAGACTGGTACATCCTGCTCATCTGCCGGCTCCATTCCACCTTTTTCGTACCAGGGAGAAAGAAATGCGCGGCACCCCATTGGAGAAACAACACGTTTATACTTCTTGTACATCTCGGGAACATAACCTTTACCGGTCAAAGAGAGCCAGTCCGGATACATGCATTTCGCGGAACAAGCGATGCCGGCTTCAAAGACATCTTCCGACGTGCAACCTGTACCGTGTATTTCCTCATCATAAAGAAAAATGATTTTAGGAAAAAGAACAGGTTTTTTCTTTCCGGGAACGCCCTGTCCTTCTCGACGCACATTAAGTGCTGTAATTGCTGCAAGCTTTCCCCACTTATCGTCTGCGAGGCCAAGAGTTATTGCGATGAACGGGTAATCGCCACGGCTGGAAGCAACAGTGTTAAACTTCATTTCCCAGCCCTGAAAGCCCTGATTCATTTCTTTCTCGACGTCTTCGTAAGCAGCTTGTCCTGCGGCGGACTCATCTACACCAAGGTTCCTGTACCGATTAAAGTGCTTCTGGTAGGAGACTTCAGCATAAGGGGCAAGTACCTTGTCAACTTCAGGAACCGTAAGACCGCCGTATTGCTGGCTGGCAGCCATCATGATAATGTCTCCAAGCACGTCGAACGCGACATCAAGGGATTTAGGTGTTGTGTAAAAAACACCGTTCATTTCAAACGGCCTGCTCAAGACCTCGGCAGAATTAAACAGGCAACAGTTCATGGTGTCCTGACGGGCACCCTTATCGTGACAGTAAATGTATCCGTCGTTACATGCCTGTTTTTCTTTGCGAGTAAGAATGTAGTGCAGATATTGAGCCTTTTCGAGTGCATCCAACTTCTTTACCCTCTTCGTGGATACCAGCATCGAATCTGCATTCGAATTGGATTTATCGCCCAGATTGTCGATGATTTGGCATTCTTCCCAGACAGCGGCTGTCATAGCAGCGTCCGTCTGCAGTTTCCAGTTGCGGTAGTTCCGGTACGCCTCTCCGACGTCCTCACGGACCGTGGTGAGAGAGTGCTCTACGAATGCATGCATGAGCTTGACAGGTATTACATTCGTGCCATTCTGCTCAATACGCTCCATGATTTTTCCCTCGACCAGGGAAATCACTCTGGATGTTTCGTCATCTGTCAGCGGAACTTCGCACCGTTCAGCTGACTTGTTGATAGCTGCGATGATTTTAGCCGGATCATACTCCTGCAGAGTGTCATCTTTTTTCTTTACATAAATGTTTTCAAAGTTATACATAATTTTCCTTCCCATGGTTACGAGACCATGTAATAAGCAGTGCTTTTCTTTTTTGTTACGATTTCGAACTGTTCCTTTACGTCCATAATTGATTCAAATTCTGAAACAGGATATGATGCACAGTCGATTTTACTCAACTCCCGCCATACATCAACGCCTATTCGGATGTGCCGTTCATCGGGATAAATAATACCTGTCATCTCTTCTCCGGTATCCTTTGAAACACATCTGAAAATCTGGACTTTTTTAATACCATTCCTCTGAGTCATACATCTCCCTCCTTTCTTTCGTGAGTGAATTACCCATCACCTAAAGGTAGTGGGTTTTCTTGCTGACTACTTATAAAAAAAGCCCATTGCATTAGCAACAGGATTTAAGTTCAATGATACAAATTCATACAATTATTATAAGAACAATATAACATACAATTTGCACAGTGTAAAGTGTAATGATATAATAAATTAGATACTTTTAAACAAAATTTGGAGGTTGAAATGCAGTTACTTGAAATAGCAGAAGCAAATCTGAACGAGTATATCGACAAAACACTGGCAGACGACCCAGAATATATTGATATTAAGAGGAAGGGAACTGCTAAAAAGAAATTTCATGAAGTCTTATGTAAGTGCTTCCGAAAAAGCCAATCTGTATCAACATACATTGAACAAGCAATTGTGGCTGTGCAGAATATGAAAATTGAAGAAGCATATGCGTATTGCCATAAGGCGGCGAAAGGACTTGACCGCTTGTCTTTACAGATGGATACGTTGCCCGCCCAGTTCGGGGAACAGACAAGAACGCAAGGCACCTCTGTAATGGCAACTTCACGAGACGCTACATTCGAGTATCTGGAAGAGGACATATTGCACATAACGCTTCCCGAGCTGCTTCCTAAGCGGCTGAAATACAATGCAAGTACGGGCGAATACGAGAACACTTTTGGGCAGGAATTGTTTAAAAGCAGGTACCAAAAATCTTTCTATAAGGAATACCAGAATGGAAAACACAAAGTACATTCAAACAAAGTATTCTTGTTCACCGTGAACTATTACAAAGCAGGAGACTCTATTTACGACCACGACAATCTGGATGGAAAAGCCTTTCAGGACATGATTGCGGCAATGGTTCTTTTTGATGATGGTCCGGAAGAGTGCGCTGTGATTTATGACAGCAAAGTGGGGGAGTACACTCATACAGAAGCATTTATTATTCCGGAAAAAATGCTTGTAAAATTTTTGGGATACTGGTACAATCAATAATTTGTTTCGGAACGTTTA
>ERZ773146.1274-NODE-1274-length-18261-cov-8.133363_pt1 | contig 18261 bp, 23 predicted proteins | sample MGYA00580847_ERZ773146 | MGnify/ENA primary metagenome ERZ773146 (study PRJEB29015, sample SAMEA2737830) | human gut metagenome | biome: human gut; feature: human-associated habitat; material: faeces | place: China | collected 2012 ...
GGCCGACGGCAGCCCTACGTTACGAGCCATGCACTCAATTCATAAATGTGTCGCAAAGGACGCTCCACATTTATTTCATTGACGGCTGTCGCCGTATAAAGTCAAAAAAACTACCACTCCCTGGTGAGCAAGCTCCCCATTGAGTGGTAGTTTCCTTGCCTTTGCATGGCTCGTTACACGGCAAACTGGCTATTATACAGGTTCGCATAGAATCCACCCTGTGCCAGGAGGGTTTCATGGTTACCCTGTTCGATGATGTTTCCGTCTTTCATTACCAGGATGACATCAGCGCTCTGGATGGTGGAAAGTCTGTGGGCTACGATGAAGCTGGTGCGACCTTCCATCATTTTGGCAAATGCGTTCTGGATCTTGATCTCGGTACGGGTATCGATGGAGGAGGTTGCCTCATCGAGGATCAGCACCGGCGGGTCGGCCACGGCGGCGCGGGCGATGGCCAGCAGCTGGCGCTGGCCCTGCGACAGGTTCGCACCGTCGCCGGTCAGCATGGTGTTGTAGCCATCCGGCAGACGCTGGATGAAACCATCCGCGTTGGCCAGCTTGGCGGCGGCCATGCACTCTTCATCGCTGGCATCCAGACGGCCATAGCGGATGTTCTCCATGACCGTACCGGTGAACAGGTGCGTGTCCTGCAGCACGATGCCCAGCGAACGGCGCAGATCGGACTTTTTGATCTTGTGGATGTTGATGCCGTCGTAGCGGATCTTGCCATCCTGAATATCGTAGAAGCGGTTGATCAGGTTGGTGATGGTGGTCTTGCCGGCACCGGTGGAGCCGACAAAGGCGATCTTCTGGCCCGGGCGGCCATAGAGGTTGATCCCGTGCAGAACGGTCTTTTCCGGCACATAGCCAAAATCGACATCGGTAAAGGTGATGTCGCCCGCCAGCTTGTGGTAGGTGGTGGTGCCGTCGTGGTGGGGATGCTTCCAGGCCCAGATGCCGGTGCGCTCGGTGGTCTCCACCAGCTCGTCATCCTTGCCATACTTGACGTTGACCAGGGTGACATAGCCTTCGTCGGTCTCGCTGGTCTCGTCCATCATCTTGAAGATACGCTCTGCACCGGCCAGTGCCATGATCACGCTGTTGGCCTGCATGGACACCTGGCTGATGGGCATATTGAAGCTCTTGTTCAGGCTCAGGAAGGCCATCACGGTGCCCAGCGTCATGCCGCCGACATTGCCAACGGCCATGGCTGCGCCTGCCAGAGCACAGACTGCATAGCTGGTATTGCCCAGCTGTGCGGTAACGGGCATGATGATGTTGGCGTAGCTGTTGGCCTGCTTGGCGCTTTCCTTCAGCTTATCGTTCAGCTGCCGGAAGCCATCCAGAGCCTTCTGCTCGTGGGTGAACACCTTGACGACCTTCTGGCCCTCCATCATCTCTTCGATGTAGCCGTTCACCTTGCCCAGATCCTTCTGCTGCGCCACAAAGTACTTGCCGCTCATGGCAGTGATCTTCTTGGAGCAGAACAGCATCAGGGCCACCATCAGCATGGTGACAACGGTGAGCTGCCAGCTCATCAGGCACATGCTGGTGAACACGGACACGATGGTGATGGCGCTGGACACCAGCTGGGGTATGCTCTGGCTGATCATCTGGCGCAGGGTGTCCACATCGTTGGTGTACACCGACATGATGTCGCCGTGGGGGTGGGAGTCAAAATACCGGATGGGCAGGCTTTCCATGTGGGTGAAAAGCTGGACGCGCAGGTTGCGCAGGGTGCCCTGGGTCACGTTGACCATGATACGGGCGTTGAGCCATGCGGCCAGCACGCCGATGGCGTAGATGCAACCGATGCGCACCAGTGCGCCTGCCAGCGGGCCGAAGTCCGGTGTGGCCTGCTTGGTCATGGGGACGATGTAATCATCGATCAGGGTCTTGAGGAAGAGGCTTGCCTGCACGTTTGCCAGCGCGCTGACGATGATGCAGACCAGCACAAGGATGCAGTGGGGCAGATAGTGCTTGAACACCTCATCCATGATCCGTTTGAGCAGCTTGCCCGGGTTCTCGACCTTCGGCTTGGGGCCGCCCATCCTACGGGGGCCGGGGCCCTTCACTTCTTTCACCTGTGCCATTACTGCTCACCTCCCTGCTTGTCAAAATCGCCGCCGCCCTGGGTCTGGCTGTTGTAAACTTCCTGATAGATCTTGTTTGTCTTGAGCAGCTCCTCGTGGGTGCCCAGGCCGTTGATCTGGCCGTTGTCCAGCACCAGGATGCGGTCTGCATCCTGCACGGAGGAGATGCGCTGTGCAATGATGATCTTGGTGGTGCCGGGGATCTCCTCCCGGAAGGCCTTGCGGATCTTGGCATCGGTGGCGGTATCCACGGCGCTGGTGCTGTCGTCCAGGATCAGCACCTTGGGCTTGCGCAGCAGCGCGCGGGCAATGGTCAGGCGCTGCTTCTGGCCGCCGGACACGTTGGAGCCGCCCTGCTCGATCCAGGTATTGTACTTATCGGGGAAGCGCTCGATGAACTCATCGGCGCAGGCCAGCTTGGCCACCCGGATGCACTCTTCCTCGCTGGCGTTCTCATCGCCCCAGCGCAGATTGTCGAGGATGGTGCCGCTGAACAGAACGTTCTTCTGCAGCACCATGGAGACCTCCCGGCGGAGGACATCCAGGCTGTAATCCTTAACGTCCACGCCGCCCACCTTGACAGAGCCGGTCTCGGCATCATACAGGCGGGGGATCAGCTGCACCAGGCTGGATTTTGCACTGCCGGTGCCGCCGATGATGCCCAGCGTCTCGCCCGGCCGGATGGTAAAGGTGATATCGTTCAGCACCGGCTGACCGCTGCCGTGCTTATACTTGAAGGTAACGTGGTCAAACTCGATGCTGCCGTCCGCCACCTGCTGCACCGGTGCCTTGGGGGCGGGCAGGTCGGTGGTCTCGTCCAGCACTTCCACGATACGGCGGGCAGAAGCGGCGGACATGGCGATCATCACAAAGGCCATGCTCAGCATCATCAGGGCCATCAGGATGTTCATAATGTAACCGAACAGGGCGTTCAGCTGGCCGGTGGTGATCGCACCGTTCAGGACGTAATGTGCGCCGAACCAGCTCAGGGCGATGTTGCAGCCGTACACAGAGACCAGCATGGCGGGGTTGTTGAAGCTCAGGCGGCTTTCGGCGTGGACGAACTGCTTGTACAGGCTCTCGCAGGCCTTGGTGTACTTCTCGTTCTCAAAGTGCTCCCGGACAAAGCTCTTGACCACGCGGATGGCCGAGACATTCTCCTGCACGGAGGCGTTCAGGTTATCGTAGTTCTTGAACACCTTATCAAAGATGCCGAAGGTGGGAACCATAATGCCTGCCAGCACTGCCACCAGGAACACGATCGCCACCAGGAACACCATGGTCAGCGAGCGGCTGATCATGGAGGCCATGATGAGCGCGAAAACCAGATGGACGGGGGCACGCACGCACATGCGCTCGATCATCTGGAACGCGTTCTGCAGGTTGGTCACGTCGGTGGTCATACGGGTGACCAGACCGGCTGTGGAATACTTGTCGATGTTGGAGAACGAGAAATGCTGGATATTCTCATACATCGCATCGCGCAGGTTGCCCGCAAAGCCGGTGGATGCCGTGGCGGCAAACCTGCCGGCCAGCACGCCCAGCAGCAGGGCAATGGCCGCCACCAGGAAGGTGAGCAGGCCGTACTTGACAACGGCGTTCATATCGCCCTTTTCAATGCCCTGGTCAATGATAAAGGCCATGATGGTAGGCAGCAGCACATCCATGATGGCTTCCAGAGCAGATAGGATCGGTGTCAGGATCGCGGCGCGCTTGTACTCGCCCAGATGTGACACAAGTTTTTTGATCATCTGTTGTAATCCTCCTGAAGTTTATTTGCAGGGGTCATTCCAGCCCCTTGCGCAGCTTGTTCAACAACCGCAGAAGCTCTGCGTTTTCCTCTTCCGTCAGCAATCCGGCCACAAACTCATCGGTCTGGTGCAGGGAGAGTATCGTCTTTTCATGGACGCGGCCCCCCTCTTCCGTCAGGATCAGCCGTTTGAGCCGGGCATCCTGCGGCACGCTCTGGCGCTCGATGTAGCCCTTGCGCTCCATCAGCTGCAGGATGTTCGTCACGGTCGAGCGTGTGATGGAAAACTCCCGCTCGATATCGCGCTGGTATACGGGCTCATTTTTGTGCCAGTAGAGGTAGCTCATGATCCAGTCGTGCATGGGGGTCACGTTGTCCACGTTATTCTCCCGGTGGAACTGGTTGATCTTGCGGAAGATCAGGTTGTTCACCCGGCGCACCTGCGCCGGGATGACCTGCGGCGGCTCCCATGGGGGGTTGCAGCAGGGTTGCTTGGTGCTTTCATCGTGCATAATGGTTTCCCTTTTGAATTGTTTGTGACAGGATTGTTTTCTTTGGAACTGTTTGATGCCGTACAATATCATAACGCACGATTCGATCTTTGTCAATAGGAGACGCAAAATAAAATACAGAAGCGCCCCACCGAACGGCGAGGCGCTTCCACTGGGCGCTGATTTTGCTTTTGCTGGCTCAACAGCTCTAGCCCTTGCTTTCTGACCAGAATATGCTTTAATAAAAGCAACTATGGGCGCTGCGCCCCCGAATACTGCAAGGAGAATCCTATGGAACAACGGAATACCCGCCTGCGGAACGCGGGCTTCGTCACCTTCTTTTTCAGCGGCATCTGCACCATTTCCAGCGGTGTGGTGGTCAGCCTGCTGCAGGAGGAATACGGCTTTGCCTACGGCATGACCGGCACCCTGCTCAGCCTGCTGAGCATCGGCAACCTGCTGGCGGGCCTGCTGGCCGGTGCGCTGGTGGGAAAAATGGGCATGAAGCCCAGCGTCCTGCTGTTGACCATCGGCTATGCGGTGGGCTACGGCCTGATGGGCCTGACCGGCCTGCCTATTCTGCTGGCGCTGGCCTTCTTCATTGTGGGCATTGCCAAGGGCAGTGTCCTGAACACCTGCACCATTCTTGTCAGCGGCAACTCTGCAGACCGCACCCGGGGCATGAACACCATGCACGCCTGCTACGCCTGCGGTGCCCTGCTCTGCCCCTTTCTGATCTCTGCCGCGGCCAGGGTCAGCACCACGCTGGCCGTGCTGGCACTGGCGGCGCTGGGTCTGGTGCTCTGGCTGGTATACCTGTTCACCCCCATGGCAGGCCGCGCCAAGGCCAAAGAAGCTGTCACCGATTGGAGCTTTTTACGCTCCTCCCGCTTCTGGCTGCTCACCGGCCTGCTGTTCTGCCAGAACGCCGCCGAGCAGAGCGTTGTGGGCTGGATGGTCACCTACTTCAAGGACAGCGGCATCATTGCAGGCACGCTGGCGGCCTATACCGTCACCGTGATGTGGGGTGCCACCCTGATCGGCCGCCTGCTCATCGCTTTTGTGTTCCCACTCAAACAGCCCCGCAAGGCCATGGTGTTTATGGCGGTTTTCTGCACTGCCTTCTACTTTGCCATGATGCAGACCCACAGCCAGTTGCCTGCCATCCTGCTGCTGTTCGCCTTTGCCTTCTCCATGGCCGGTATGAACCCCACCGCCGTGGCCAGCGCCGGTAAAATGACCACCGTGACCAGCATGGGCATCATGCTGCCGGTGGCATCCAGCGGCGCGATCCTGATGCCCTGGGTCATCGGCAAGGTGGCTGAAAGCGCCGGTCTTGCTGTTGGTATGGCAACCAACATCGTGCCCTGTATGGGGCTGATCGTCTTTGCAATTCTGGTGTCCAGAATGCGGGAGGAGTAAACCTCTCCGTCATTGCTTTGCAATGCCGCCTCTCCTGGCAGGAGAGGCAAGAAGCGCCGCTTGGATTCCCTGGCAGGGGAACTGTCACCGCAGGCGACTGAGCGGTTCATCCCCTCGCCTTTGCGCTGAACTCACACCCACAGTAATCCTGACGGTAAAGCCCGTACTCCTCCGAAAGCTGGAGGGAGCGCAGGTAGCCGTTCTGCTTTTTGAAATCCGAGGGCAGGTGCCTGATGCCGAATTCGGCTTCAAGCTCCTGCCCGATTTGATTGATGCGGGCAGCATCCTTGTGTGGGCTGATGGAGAGCGTGGTGGTGAACCAATCAAAGCCGTGCTCCTTTGCGTACTGTGCCGCCCGGCGCATCCGCAAACGGTAGCAGACGGTGCACCGCCCGCCCCGCTCCGGCTCGTTTTCCAGCCCCTGCACAGCCGTGTAGAACTCCTGCGGGTCGTAGTGGTCCTCGATGACCGTGACCCCCAGCGGGTGCGCCTGCGCCACGAACTTTTTCAGCTCCTCGCCCCGGCGGTAGTATTCTTCGGCAGGCCAGGTGTTGGGGTTATAGTAAAGCACCGTGATCTCAAAATACCGGCACAGCTTTTCCAGCACGGCGCTGGAACAGGGCCCGCAGCAGGCGTGGAGCAGCAGCTTTGGCCGCTGCGGCCCCAGCGTTTTCAACACTTCGTCCATCTGCTGTGCAAAATTCAACTGTTTTGACATCGGTTTCATCCTTTGTTATACTTGCTTTGATTCAAATAGCTCCCTCCTGCTGCCTCGCCAAAAGAGCCGCAGCTGCCGGAAGGGGCATCCCGGTCATATTATATCACATTTTATCTAATAGGAGAACTGCGATGACAAACGAGAAGATCGCCCGTATCAACGAGCTGGCAAAAAAGAGCAAGACCACCGGCCTGACCGATGCCGAAAAGGCAGAGCAGCAGGCCCTGCGGCAGGAGTATGTTGCGGACGTAAAGGCCAGCCTGCGCGCCCAGCTGAACAACACCTCGATCAAAGAGCCGGATGGCACTGTGCACAAGCTGGGGAAGAAGAACTAAAGCAGCATCACGAAGAGGAGCGCCTGGCGGATAATTGGGAGAAAAGTATTTCTTCCCTCTTTTTTTGTTCCGCGTTTCGTGCTATACTATAATTGTATTGTTGCGGACATTTCCGCGGGCGGTACAGATTCCCAAGGTGGCGTATCCCGGGCAAGGTGCACGGAAAAGGCTGTCTTTTGAAAAAAGGATAAAGAGGTCATTTATTATGCTTACTGCAATTACGGGTATCAACTGGGGCGATGAGGGCAAGGGCCGCATGGTCGACCTGATCAGCCAGGAGTATGACATCGTTGCACGGTATCAGGGCGGCAACAACGCAGGCCACACCGTGAAGAACGAGCGCGGCAAGTTTGTGCTGAACCTGCTGCCCTCCGGCATCCTGCGCCCCAACGTTGTCTGCGTGATGGGCAACGGTATGGTCATCGACCCGCACCATCTGGACGGCGAGATCAACAAGCTGCGGGAGCAGGGCATCACCATCACCCCCGATAACCTGAAGATCTCCGACCGGGCCACCATCACCATGCCCTACCATGTCGATCAGGACGGCCTGGAAGAGGCCCGCCTGGCCAAGACCGGTGCACAGTTCGGCTCCACCAAGCGCGGCATCGCCTACACTTACGGTGACAAGTACATGAAGAAGACCCTCCGCATGGGCGACCTGCTGCATCTGGACGACTCCGTCAAGAAGCGCCTGGTCACCATGGTGGACTCCAAGAACCTCGTCATGGAGGGCAGCTACAACGCCGCTCCCATCAGCGTGGATGAGATGTGGGCATGGCTGGAGAAGTATGCCGCCATCTTCAAGGACTACATCTGCGACGTGGGCCAGTATCTGGCTGACGCCGATGCCGCCGGCAAGAAGGTGCTGTTCGAGGCCCAGCTGGGCGCTCTGCGCGACATCGACTTCGGCATCTACCCCTACACCACCTCCTCCAACGTCATCGGCGCTTACGCCCCCATCGGCGCAGGCATCCCGGGCCATAAGCTGACCAACAGCATCGGCGTGATGAAGGCTTACTCCTCCTGCGTGGGCGACGGCCCCTTTGTCACTGAGCTGGCCATGACCGAGGAAGAGAAGCACGCCCTGCGTGAGGCTGGCCACGAGTACGGTGCAGCCACCGGCCGTCCCCGCCGCGTTGGCCCCATCGACCTGGTGGCAAGCCACTACGGCGTGTTCTGCCAGGGCTGCGATGAGGTTGCCCTGACCCTGCTGGACGTGCTGGACTACATGGAGAAGATCCCCATGGTCACCGGCTACAAGCTGACCGACGGCACCATCACCAAGCGCTTCCCCATGGGCATGGCTCTGGACACCGCACAGCCCGTGGTGGAGTATCTGCCCGGCTGGCACTGCGATATCACTGCCGCCCGCAAGTGGGAGGATCTGCCCCAGGAAGCCCGCGATTACGTTGAGTATCTGGAAAAGGCTATTGGCTGCAAGATCACCTACATCTCCGTGGGTGCCGAGCGTGAGGCCTACATCCACCACAACGTCTGATCCGCGCCACAGAACCCGCCGCATTGAAAAGGAAGCGTGACTATGTTTGATATCATCACGGACAGCGCCTGCGACCTGACCCCTGAGACGGCCGCAACACTGAATATTGAGATCATCCCCTTCTATGTCTCGCTGGACGGTGAGCACTACCGCAAGGAAGGCAAGGAGATCGCCGTGCGCGATTTCTACCAGTTCATGGTAGATAACCCCGCGGCCTACCCCAAGACCAGCCTGCCTTCGCTGGAGGATTTTGAGACCGCCTTCCGGGCCCATGCCGAGGCGGGCCGCCCGGTGCTCTGCATCTGCTTTACCAGCAAGATGAGCGGCTGCGTAGGCAGTGCCCGCAACGCCCGGGAGCTGGTGCTGGAGGATTTCCCCGACGCAAAGATCGAGGTCATTGACAGCACCGCCGCCACCGTGACCGAATCCATCGTGGTGGAAAACGCGGTGGCCATGCGGGATGCAGGCTGTACGCTGGACGAAGCCGTGACCTGGCTGGAAGCGGAGAAGATCACCAACCAGATCTTCTTCACGGTGGGTAATCTGGACTACCTCATCAAGGGCGGGCGCATCGGCAAAGTCACGGGCCGTGCCGCCAACATTCTGGGCATCAAACCCATGATCCTGTTCAAGGAGGGCGAGATCTTCTCCGCTGGTGTGGCCCGCGGCCGCCAGAAGAGCTTTGAGAAGGCCCTCGACCTGCTGATGACCTATCTGGCCGAACACAACGGCACACCCGATGACTACTGCATCACGGTGGGCTACGGCTACGATGCCGACGAGGGCAAGCGGCTCTGGATGCAGACCCGCGCCGCCCTGCGCGCCAAGTACCCCACCTGCGAGTGCAATGTGGTCCTGCTGCAGATCGGCTGCACCATTGCCGTGCACACCGGCCCCTATGCGCTGGGCATGGGTGTGATGCGGCGGTGGAAAAAACAGTAACTCCCTCAGTCGCCTCCGGTGACAGCTCCCTCTAGGAGGGAGCCTTACGGCAGCGAAAAGCCTCCCTCTGAGAGGGAGGTGGCATTGCGTCAGCAATGACGGAGGGAGTTCCCACATAGTAAAAAAGAAGCCCCGACGAATGTCGGGGCTTCTTTTTGTTTTTCAGCCTTGATTTTACGATGCACGATCACAGAAGACGGTGACACGGGTCTTGCCGCCGTAGGTGCAGGTGTACAGCACCAGGGCATAGCCGCTGTGTTCCACTTCCTCCACACTGTGGGGGTCAAGCACTTCGACCTTGTTCACGACGTACTCATTCACGATGCCGTCCATATCGGTGAAGGTGACGCTGTCCCCCGCTGTGAGGGAGGTCAGCTTGCCGAAATGGCTCTCGTAGTTGTGCGCCGCAATGACCAGATCATCGGTGCGGGAAGAGCCGAACTGGCGGCAGGGGGCGATCTTCAGGCGGGGGTAGCTCCACTCGCTCATCACCGGCAGGTCAATGCCGATGGCGGGGATGGAGATCTCGCCCACATATTCGTTGCCATCGACCTCCACCACCGGGAGCTCGGGGTCCAGGGGGCCGCTCTCTGCCTCCGGTTCCGGGGTCTCCACCTTCTGCTGAAGGTCGGCCACCACGGTCTGGGCCTCGGCACCGGCGTGGGCATCCTCGTAGCGGTTGTAGGCGTACAGGCCGCCCGCCGCCAGCAGGAGCACCACACCCAGCACGATGCAGACGAGCCCGGGGGATACTTTACGCATTCTTTTCACGTTTCTTACTGCGCTCCATCAGGTAGGCACCCACGGCCACCAGCACCAGACCGCTTGCCGTCAGAACAGGTATGGGCCAATTCAGCTGACCGGTCTGGATCAGTTTGGGGCCCTCGGCCGGGCGGGCATCCGCCACCACGCTGGCCGGGGCGGTGGGCTCCGGTGCACTAGGGGTGGTGGTTTCAGTCACAGTCGGGCGGGCATCTGCCGGGGCCGGGTTCTCCGGCGTGGAAGGGGTGGGCGGGGTGACGGGATCAGGGTCATACGGGTCCGGGTAGTACGGGGTCTCGATGGCCTTGTAGTTGTTGTTGAAGGTGATGCTGCTCACCTTTTCGTCCATCAGGTCGGCCTGTGTGTGCACGGCCATCCGGGCCACCAGCTTGTCGTTGTCCCACACCACGGAAACGCGCAGATAGTACACGGTTTCATCGTAGGTGCCGCGGGTGTTGACACCGGCGCGCTGCCGCACGGTGTAAACGTAGTAGCCGGGCTTGGTGTAACTGATGGGGCCAAAGCTGCCGGTCTCGCCGTCGGTGATCTCCAGAGTGGTCACCTCGGGCAGGGGCGCATTGTCCACAGCCTCAAGTTCCACAGTCAGTGTTTCCTTTGGGAGAGGTGTTTCCCCCGTGGACTGAATGGAAACCGGAAGCTCCTGCAGCTGTGTATGCTGGTCAGCCGCGGTGGCCGCAAATGCCGCCGGCTGACACAGGCAGAACCCCAACGCAAGCGTCAGGAGTGCTGCCGCGATTTTACGGAACCTCATTTCATCCTCTCCTTTATGAATCCGACGCGGACGGGATCATCCACGCCAGAAGAATGGTGCGTGCATCGGTAAACTCCGTTGAACAGGTGGACAGCGCCAGCACCTGAGCTTCATCGCCCGCCGCTTTCATGGCGGCCAGCGTTTCGGTGTTCAGGTTCAGGGCGTTCTCCTGCGCAAAGGTGTACAACCCCTGCAGGTCGCTGTCCCAGCGCTGGGGCTGGAAGATCGCGCTCTCAGACGAAGGGACCAGCAGACATGCAAAGGTTTGAAGATCATAGGTGCGGTCGGGCAGGATCAGCTCACCGGTGGTGTTCTCTGCAAAGAACTCTACGTCCTTGTAGAGATCCAGATCACCGAACATCTTGCTCTCTTCCATGTGGTGGCCATACAGCAGAGAGTAAGGGTCGGTGAAGTTCTTGTCGCAGTTCACATCCAAAAAGATGCTGCCTGCCAGCGAGAAATCACCGTAAACATCGGTGTTTACATAGGTGAAGTTGTCCTCGCCCTGTACCACAGGGTAGTCGATGGCGGTGTTGTCCAGTGTGACCCACGCGCAGACATCCGGGTTGATGCCCAGCAGCTCCTCAAAGCTTGCGCCGTTATCCGCGCCCGCCTTGGGCTTGAACTGCAAAAGCTCTGCCTGAACATTGTCTGCGGCGGCGTACACCTGCGAGTTGTCCCACAGGGCATAGGCTGAATACGCCCCGGCGACCACCAGGAACAGCACAACCACCGTGCTCACCAGAAAGTCGGCTGCCCTCAACGCTTTTCTCTGCCAGTTGATACAGCCCACCTCCGGTTAAACAAATTCAAATAAGTGGAATTTTGGGTAAACCGCACGAGGTCTACCACAATGTTCGCAACGAGTGTAAGCTTGTACAGCGAACTTAGCTGGACGTTTGCTTTTTGCAACTAATGATTTTTTAGCCAATGTAAAACCTCCTATTTAGCGAATGGCATACCAAATTGACGTAACAATTCGTGTCCTTCTTCGTCAGTATTAGCAGTTGTAACAAGTACGATATCTAAACCTCTAACACGGTTAACATCATCGTAACTGATTTCTGGGAAAATTAATTGTTCCTTGATACCTAATGTGTAGTTTCCACGACCATCGAATGACCGACTTGGAACACCATGGAAATCACGAACACGTGGTAATGAAACGTTAATTAATTTGTCCAAAAAGTCATACATTTTGTCACCTCTAAGAGTGACTTTGGCACCAATTGGCATACCTTCACGTAAACGGAAAGTAGCAATTGATTTTTTAGCTTTTGTAACAAGTGGCTTTTGACCAGAAATTAGGGTCAATTCGTTAACAGCCTCGTCTAAATTTTTAGAGTTTGTTACAGCATCACCAACACCCATATTCAAAACAATTTTTTCAAGTTTTGGTCCTTGCATAATTGATGAATAGTTGAATTTTTCAACTAGTGCTGGGAGAATTTCTTTCTTATATCTTTCTTCTAAGCGAGTAGACATGCGAGTAATTTCCTCCTTTCACTAACAATCTTAATCGATTGCTTTATGTGATTTCTTTGAAATACGAACTTTTTTACCATCTTTAACTTCGAAACTTACTCTAGTAGGTTCGTTAGTAGATGGGTCGATTAGCATTACGTTTGATGCATTGATTGGGGCTTCAACATCAGCAATTCCACCTTGTGGGTTTGCTTGAGAAGCCTTTTGGTGTTTCTTAACTTTGTTGATTCCTTCAACAACTACGCGATTGTCAGCAGCAATGGTTTTGATGATTTGACCATCTTTACCCTTGTCTTTACCAGCAATAACACGAACTTTGTCACCAGTCTTTAAGAACATTAATCTGGCACCTCCTTGATTTTGCTTCTTAGTATTAAAGTACTTCAGGTGCTAATGAAACGATCTTCATGAAATTATTACTACGTAATTCACGAGCAACCGGACCAAAAATACGAGTACCTTTAGGACTCTTATCATCATTAATTAAAACAGCAGCGTTTTCGTCGAAACGAATGTATGAACCGTCAGTTCTACGTTCAGCTGATCTAGTTCTTACAATAACAGCCTTAACAACGTCACCCTTTTTGACAACGCCACCTGGTGTTGCTTGTTTAACAGTAGCAACAATAGTATCACCAACGCCAGCGTAACGAACTCTTGAACCACCTAAAACTTTAATAGTTAATAATTCACGAGCACCTGAGTTGTCGGCAACTTTTAAACGACTTTCTTGTTGGATCATCGCAAGTGTCCTCCCTTCGATTTAAAAATCATAATACGATAAAAACGATACAAGCTAGATAATAACGGCTTTTTCAACAACATCTAGAAGACGGAAGTGAACAGTCTTTGATAATGGTCTAGTTTCCATGATTTCAACGATATCGTTAACTTTAGCAACGCCATCTTCATCACGAACCTTGTATTTCTTAGTATATTTAATACGCTTGCCATAAGTAGGATGTGTTTTAGTAGTTTCAACGGCAACTGTAATAGTTTTATCCATCTTGTCAGAAACAACACGACCTCTATATGTTTTACGTTCATTACGTTCTACGCTCATATAAATAAACCCTCCTTTTTATCGTATTTTATTTATTTAATTCTTTTTGTCTTAATGCAGTTTTGATCCGTGCAATTGTTTTGCGAACAGTTCTCAATCTTGCAGTATTTTCTAATTGACCAGTGGCTAATTGGAAACGAAGATTAAACAATTCTTTCTTGTAATCTTGTTCTTTAGCACGCATTTCATCAGTGGTTAATTGAGCAATTTCTTTAGCCTTCATTTGATTCGCCACCTACTTCCTCACGTTTAATAATTCTAGTACGAACAGGCAACTTACTTGAAGCTAAAGTCAAAGCCTTGACAGCAGTAGCTTCATCAACGCCGGCAACTTCGAAAAGTACCTTATCACGTTTTACGGCTGCTACCCATCCAGCTGGACTACCTTTACCTTTACCCATTCGAACACCAATACCTTTTTCAGTATATGATTTTTGAGGGAAGATTTTAATCCAAACTTTTCCACCACGTTTCATACAACGGGTGATGGCAACACGACAAGCTTCAATTTGTCTGTTAGTGATCCAATGTGAATCAATGGCTTGTAAGCCATATTCACCGAAAGCAACTGAGTTTCCACCTTTTGAGTGTCCACGTAGTTTACCACGGAATTCACGACGATGCTTAACACGTTTAGGTACAAGCATGTTTATTTACCTCCTTTACGGTTATCCAAAGGCTTTCCAGGTAAAACTTCACCACGGTTAATCCATGTTTTAACACCGATTGCACCGTAAGTAGTGTGTGCTTCATTCCATGAGTAGTTGATATCAGCTCTCAATGTATGAAGTGGAACACGACCTTCAGAGTAACTTTCGATACGAGCCATATCAGCACCGTTTAAACGACCGGCTGATTGAGTTTTAACACCATCAGCACCTGAACGCATAACTTGCTTCATGGCTTGACGCATAGCACGACGGAAAGCAACACGACCTTCAAGTTGTTTAGCAATGTTTTCACCAACTAAATCAGCTTCTAAGTCAGGTTTCTTAACTTCAATAATGTTAATGTGAACACGACGTCCAGTTAACTTGTTTAATTCATTACGTAAACTTTCAACTTCTGATCCACCCTTACCAATAACCATACCAGGTTTTGCAGTGTGGATAGAAATGTTTACACGTTTGGCAGCACGTTCAATTTCAACTTCTGAAACTGAAGCATCAGCAAGACGTTTAGCAAGGTAGTCACGAATCTTCAAATCTTCATTTAAATATGAAGCAAATTTGTCATCGTTAGCATACCATTGAGCTTGCCAACCACGGTTAACACCGATACGGAAACCATTAGGGTTAATTTTTTGACCCATGCTCTATCCCTCCTTTTTTTCTGATACTACAATTGTAATGTGACTTGTACGTTTGTTGATTGGTGAAGCAGAACCTTTAGCACGAGGACGGAACCGTTTTAAAGTTGGTCCTTCGTCGGCGAATGCTTCAGCAACAACAAGGTCTTGACCATCAAGATCAAAATTGTTTTCTGCATTTGCTACAGCTGATTTTAAAACTTTTCCAACTACTGGAGATGCACCACGAGGGGTGAATTCAAGAATTGAAGCAGCTTCTGCAACGTTTTTACCTCTAATAAGATCTAAAACAAGACGGACCTTACGGGGGGCAATACGAACAGTCTTAGCAATAGCTTTTGCTGATGTAACTTGTTCAGCCATTTTGTATCCTCCTTGTTATCCTGTAATCTTGTCTTTTCCACCTACATTACCATGACCATGGAATGTACGTGTTGGAACGAATTCTCCAAGCTTGTGTCCTACCATGTCTTCTTGAATGAAAACTGGGACATGAGTTCTACCATTGTACACTGAGATAGTGTAACCAATGAAGCTAGGGAAAATAGTTGAGCGACGAGACCAAGTTTTAATAACAGTTTTCTTTTCTTGGTCTTTTTGGGCATCGATTTTCTTTAATAAAGATTGATCAGCGAATGGTCCCTTTTTCAAACTACGACTCATTATAAAACCTCCTCTTCAAGTCTGATTATATGGATGTAACTAAATTACATCTTTGAACCCTTACGACGACGAACAATAAATTTGTTTGAACGAGCAGTCTTAGAACGGGTCTTCTTACCAACAGTCTTCTTGTGCCAAGGTGACAAAGGAGATGGGTAACCGACTGGAGCTTTACCTTCACCACCACCATGAGGGTGATCGTTAGGGTTCATAACTGATCCACGTACGTGAGGTCTTTGACCACGGTAACGAGTACGACCAGCTTTACCCCAGTTAATAAGTGAATGTTCTTCGTTTCCAACAGTACCGATTGTGGCACGACAAACAGAAAGAACCATTCTTACTTCACCAGAAGGTAATCTAACAAGTGAGTACTTACCGTTTCCTTCATTACTCAACAATTGAGCTGAATTACCAGCAGAACGAGCAAGTTGTCCACCCTTACCTGGTTTCAATTCGATGTTATGAATAGTTGATCCAACGGGAATATCTTTAAGTTCAAGTGTATTACCTGGTTTAATATCAGCATTAGCACCAGATTCAACAACATCTCCAACTTTTAATCCTTTAGGAGCAAGGATGTATGATTTAATTCCGTCAGCATAAACAACTAATGCGATGTTTGCAGTACGGTTTGGATCATATTCGATTGTTTTAACTGTTGCTTTAATACCATCATGGTTACGCTTGAAATCAATAACACGGTATAAGTGTTTGTTTCCACCACCACGATGACGAACAGTCATACGACCTGAGTTGTTACGACCAGCTTTTTTAGCATTAGCTTTCACTAAGCTTTTTTCTGGCTTATTAGTAGTAATATTACTGTAATCAATACTAGTCATATTACGGCGACCATTAGTCGTTGGTTTGTATTTCTTTAAAGCCACGTTGTTTTCCTCCTATCTTAATAGATTATTCTTCAGAGAATAACTTAATTTCGTCTGAATCATTTGATAAAGTAACGATTGCCTTACGACGTTTCTTAGTGAAACCAACGTAACGACCTTGGCGTTTTTCTTTACCTTTAACGTTCATGATGTTTACTTTAGCAACCTTAACGCCGAAAACTTCTTCTACAGCATTTTTAACTTGGTTTTTGTTTGCTCGTAAATCAACATCAAATGTATATTTTTTGTCGTCCATACGATCAGTTGAAGCTTCAGTGATTACTGGACGTAAAATGATATCTCGTGCTTCCATTATGCGAGCACCTCCTCTACTTGAGAAAGAGCAGCTTTGGTAATAACGACTTTTTTAGCATTTAATACATCAAGAGTGTTAACACCTTTTGCACTAATTACTTGAACGTTCGGAATGTTTTTAGCTGAACGAGCAACGTTATCGTTAATATCTTCCAAAACTACCAATGTCTTAGTAGCTGCATCAAGGTTTTTCAATAAGTTAGCGAATTCTTTTGTTTTTGGTGCATCAAAGTTAATTGAGTCAACAACAACAAAATTATCTTCGGAAACTTTTTCTGAAAGAACTGATTTAACAGCTAATCTAGTAACTTTTTTAGGAAGATGGTAGCTATATGAACGAGATGTTGGTCCAAATACTACTCCACCACCAACCCATTGTGGTGAACGAATAGAACCTTGACGAGCACGACCTGTACCTTTTTGTCTCCATGGTTTTTTACCACCACCGGAAACTTGGCCTCTGCTCTTAACTCCATTAGTACCTTGGCGTTGAGATGCACGTTGCATAACAACAGTGTCAAATACTACGTTTTCGTTTGGTTCAATACCGAAGATGTTTTCGTTAAGATCGATTGAACCATCTTTACTACCATCTTGTTTAAATAATGATACGCTTGTCATTTTGCGGTTCCTCCTTTCCTATTTTCTTGAATTGTGTACAGAAGTACGAATAGTAACTAATGTTTTATTTGCACCAGGTACATTACCTTTAATTAACAATACGTTGTTTTCAACGTCTGCTTTAACAATTTCAAGGTTTTGAATAGTAACAGTTTTGTTACCCATACGACCAGGTAACTTCATGCCTTTAACAACACGGTTGATAATAACACCAAGTGAACCTGGACGACGGTGATATCTAGAACCATGAGTTTCTGGTCCACGACTTTGATTATCTTTATGAACGTTACCTTGGTAACCATGACCTTTAGTGACACCAGTTACATCGACAGAGTCTCCAGTTTGGAAAATGTCAGCCTTAACTTCGTCTCCAACCTTGTATTCCTCTAAGTCGACATCGCTGATTTCACGAACGAAGCGCTTAGGGGTTGTGTTAGCTTTTTTGGCGTGACCTTGTTCAGGTTTATTACTTAAAACTTCACGTTTTTCATCAAAACCAAGTTGAATTGCTTCGTAACCATCTGTTTCGTTGTTTTTAACTTGTAAAACAACGTTAGGGGTTACATCAACAACAGTAACTGGTACTAATTCACCGTTTTCAGTAAAAACTTGAGTCATACCAACTTTTTTACCTAAGATTCCTTTTTTGATCATGAGTACACCTCCAATATTGTGTAATATTATAATTTGATTTCGATATCAACACCACTTGGTAAGTCTAATTTCATTAATGAATCAACAGTTTTAGGTGTTGGATTCAAAATATCGATTAAACGTTTGTGTGTTAACATTTCGAATTGTTCTTGTGCTTTACTGTACTTGAATGGTGATGCAAGAACTGTATAAATAGTTCTTTCAGTTGGCAATGGAATTGGACCTGAAATAGTGGCACCAGTTCTTTGTGCAGTTGCAACAATCTTATCAGCAGCTTGATCTAAGCTACGGTGTTCGTAAGCTTTCAAGCGAATACGAATTTTTTCTTTTGCCATGTTTTTCCCTCCCTCGTCTATTTTCTTGTAAGACTAACTCCGTAAAAGTTACCGGACACACCTTGCCATGGCAAAGCGGCCGGGTGTGCCGCAATCTTCTACATCATCGCTTAATGCCGCAATATCAGCCACTTTGCTCA
>ERZ773146.1282-NODE-1282-length-18199-cov-42.404486_pt1 | contig 18199 bp, 15 predicted proteins | sample MGYA00580847_ERZ773146 | MGnify/ENA primary metagenome ERZ773146 (study PRJEB29015, sample SAMEA2737830) | human gut metagenome | biome: human gut; feature: human-associated habitat; material: faeces | place: China | collected 2012 ...
CCGCTCGCAGAGGCGAGAGGGGCGATACATTGTGAAAGAGAGGAGCGCTTATGAGCGAAGCGAATAACTCAAATGCGCTCCGACGACCTGCCCCGCTCGCAGAGGCGAGAGGGGCGATACATTGTGAAAGAGAGGAGCGCTTATGAGACCACTTAATCTTACGATGTCGGCATTTGGACCATATGCGGGAGTCCAGATGCTTGACATGGCCCAGCTTGGGGCTGAAGGTTTGTATCTTGTGACTGGGGATACAGGTGCGGGAAAGACCACGATATTCGATGCCATCTGTTATGCGCTGTATGATGAGCCGAGCGGGGCGAGCCGTGATGCGAGGATGATGAGATCAACGTATGCCGATGTGGACACAGATACCTACGTTGAGCTGACATTTGATCATATGGGGAAGACTTACAGAGTTAAAAGAAATCCTTCCTATGAGAGACGTAAGAAAAAAGGTGAAGGAACTACCCTGCAGGATGCAGCTGCAGAACTGTATCTGCCGGATGACTCGGTCATCTCCAACAGAACGAAGGTAAATTCATATCTTCAGGAATTGTTGGGTGTGGACAGAGAGCAGTTTTCGCAGATATCCATGCTTGCTCAGGGTGAGTTCAAGGAACTGTTGGTGGCGGAGTCCGGGGACAGACAGAAGATATTCAGCAAGCTTTTTCACACATCAAGGTATTTTGTTCTGCAGAAGCGTCTTCAGGATGAGACGAGAAGGCTTCAGAGTGAACGCGACGATATGAAGAAGAGTATAGAGCAGTATATATCCGGGATAGTCTGCGGAGAGGATGACCCTTTTGGGCTCAGTGTTCAAAAGGCGAAGGACGGCCAGATGCCAATTGATGAGGTGATCACACTCATCGGAAAGCTTATTGTAACGGAGAAGGCAAGAACGGATTCATATGAGAAGCAGATCAGTACACTTGAGACCCGGGTCGGGGAACTTGACACGCTGATAGGCAAGGCACAGCAGACAGAGAAAGCCAGAGTGCAGCTTGAAAAGACACATTTGGAGCTTGCAAATGTACAGAATGACAGAACTACTGCTGAGGCAGAGTTAAACAGGACAAAGGAAGCGCGCCCAGAAACGGAAGAGCTCCAAAGGCAGGCAGCAGTTATAAATAACGAGCTTCCAAACTATGAGAAACTGGACGAGAAGCGAAAAAATATTGTAGACGAGGAACAGCTCCTGCAAAGGCAAAATGAACAGGCAGAGAAGGGCAGAATGCTTGTGACAGACAAACAGAAGAGCATAGAAAAGCTGAGGCAGGAGCAGACACAGCTTGCGGATGCGGGGGAGAAAATAGTTGCAATCACGGCATCGAGGGAGAAGATGGCTGACGCTGTTGACTATCTGAATGACATAAGCAGACTGCTCATGGAATACAGCAGAAGAAAACAGGCGGTGGACAAAGCACAGAAGCAGTATCTGTTTGATAATGATATGTATACCAGAAAACAGGATTTGTATGAGCATATGAGCACGCTCTACAGGAATGCCCAGGCGGGAATCCTTGCAAAGGATCTGAAGGAGGGACAGGCGTGCCCTGTGTGCGGTGCGACGGAGCACAAACTCCTTGCATCGCTGCCAAAGGAGGCTCCGACAGATGCGCAGTTAGATGGTGCGAAGAAGGATGCGGACAGAGCACGCGACAGGGCAAATGCCAGTGCTACGGATGCAAAGGTAAAGCTTGCCAGCGTCATGGAGATCAGAAACAGCATTATTGAGCAGGCTGGAAGGAAATTTGACGATCCGGAGGATATAGACGGTCTGCCGGAAAAGGTTGAGAAGAATATTGGGTACTATAATGAGAAGATTGCGAAGACTGACAGACAGATCGAGGCTGAACGCAAAAGGGTCAGCAGAAGGGATGAGCTTGCTGCAAAACTTCCTCAGGAGGAAGAAGCATTTGCCGGGATGCAGGTGAAGCTGGCGGAGCTTGAGAGAAATATATCGGCGCTCACGGCAAAGGTTGTCTCAGACAGAGAACAGGCGACAGAACTGGCCGCGGGGCTCAGATTCAGGAATCGGAGTGAGGCGGAAACGAAGATGAACGAGATTCTTGGCAGAGCAAAGAAACTGCAGAATTCATTTGACGCCGCTGAGAAGAGATATAATGCTGTGATCCAGAATATTAAAACGCTGGAGGGGCAGATAAAGGCTCTGACAGACACGCTGGAGTCAGCAGAAAAGCTCGAACTTGCCAGGCTTGAGGAAGATAAAAACGCAGCAAGAGATGAGCTGGGAAGGATCAGACTTCTCATGCAGGATGGAAACAGCCGCATCCGTGCAAATGAAACGGCGATGGCGAATATAAGCAGAAAGTCCGATGAGCTTTTGGCAAAAGAAAAGAAATATGTAAGCGTGAAGTCGCTCTATGACACTGCCTCAGGAAATGTATCCGGCAAGAACAAGATAAACCTTGAGGCGTATATACAGATGTCGTATTTTGACAGGATAATTCAGCGTGCAAATCTGAGATTCCTGAAGATGTCAGACGGTCAGTATGAACTGGGGCGTGTGACGGACAGCAGTGACAGGCGAAGCCAGATCGGCCTTGACCTCTGTGTTGTGGATCATTACAACGGCAGCAGACGAGACGTTAAGTCTCTTTCTGGGGGCGAGTCATTTATGGCATCACTCTCCCTTGCCCTTGGACTCTCTGATGAGGTGCAGGCTTCGGCTGGCGGCATACAGATAGATACGATGTTTGTGGATGAGGGCTTTGGCTCACTGGACACAGAAAAGACTCTGCCACAGGCATACAAAGCGCTGGTCAGCGTGACCGAGGGACGCAAGCTGGTGGGAATAATATCGCACGTGACTGAACTCAAGGAGAAGATTGACAAGCAGATAGTGGTGGAAAAGGACAGAACCGGCAGGGCGAAGGCGAGGCTGGTGGTGTAGGGATTTTAGTCATCTGAGTATTTAGATAAAATTTGCTCAAGTTTATTAAAGTCTACACATGGAATGATCCCGACACCAGGATAATTGCTTCTGCATAAGAATCTTTCGTTTTGTTTTATCTGGGGTATCGAGAGGGTTTAATTTCAGATTGACCTTAGATATAACTGAGTTGTTAACTGGAATCATATTGTTTAGATTGAGAATTCCTATGATTTTAGAAGAATACTCAGGATGCCTGCTGTTGTGGTCAAATATTTTGATGAAATCAATCTGGCTTTTCATATTTTCAAATTTCTTTTTTGGTGAGGTAAGGGGGATGCAATATTTCTGACCACCTATAAGAATGATTATTCCAAGAAATGGTCGATTCTCCTTAACTACCTGAGGGGAGACTGACATTACGTTGTCATCTGCACGAGACAGATTTCTTATGTATTTAAATCAATATAGTAAAAATTAAGGATATTCATTATCGCCTTTCTGAGAATATAAAAGAGCTGTGCTAAAATGCACAGCTCTTAAAAACCTTTTTGCATGGTAGGGCTCCCATAAAATTGTTCCATTTTGTATGGTAGAACATTCATATTAAAATTGTTCATTTGTTTTATATGGTAGAACACCCATCTCTTAAAGTTCCCATTTCGCATGGTAAGGTTACCATAATAATATCATACAAGAATTCTAACATTCAATAATGTTAGTGTCAATTAGAGCTGACTTATTTAGTAACTTATTGTGATCTGAGGATATCCTAAAAAGTGGTCAATATCAAGTGTAATTACTGATATTTTATAAAACATTAATAAAAGTATACAAAGTGTATATTGGCTAATTGGTTGTGCCTGCAAATGTTATATTTGTTGTGTAGTTTGGTATATTAAGCGATGCCATGTAAGAGTTGATGATAGTGCAAGCATTTGCTTTTGCATCATCGAGTAAACCTTTGTCAATTGCTTTTTGCTCTTCGGAGGTTTTTAAATCTGCAAAAGACTCGGCATAGTCAGTTATATCAGTAGGGTTAAAAATGTTCTTTTTTTCATCATATAATTGAAAGCTATCCTGATCTACATCAGAGCTGATAATTTCAACTTCGGGCAAAGTAATAGTAATAGTTTTGCTTGTGTCATTTTTGTTGACATTTGTTTGGGTAAAATCAACACCAGCGATGATGGTTCCGTCATAGCTGAATATGTAAGAAGTTTTTGTTAGTGGAATCTTAAAATCGCCTATAGTTCTAGAACTATCAAAATGTTCAACATGAGTATATGTATATTCTGCTGTTGCAAGTTTACCAATGTTGGCAATATTAGAACGTATGGTTTCACCTGATAACTCAATTGTTTTACCGATAGTCGAATCGGTTTTTTCGATTTTTTGCCCATTTGGTACATATAAGTATCGGGTTATAAAAAATGTAATTACACAAAATAAAATAAGAATAAATGCTTTAAGTAAAAAGTGCTTATTTTTTTTCATACGTATGTCCTCAAAATAAAAATTCTATATCCATCCAGTTATAAGTACTATCAGGTAAAATACAATAATTAGAGCTAATATAATGCCGATACCAATCAGTAGCTTTTTCATTGAAAATTCCTCCACATATTTTTATTAATTCTACATTAAATGACAATAATAGACAACCCTAATATTTGGTATATTGACAATGAGTAGGATAACAACATACTATTTAATATATATTTATTTATGGAAAGTCGGAAGATACAAATGGCAGAATATACAGACAGGATGATAGCCCGCTGTAGGGAAATTACCCCATATGATGATAATTATCTGGAAGAACTGCGTTGCCAGATGGAGCGCTTTAGAAAATTTGGAGAGGCTTTGGATACATTCCTTATAGAGAAAGGTTATGCCGGGAGCCTGGATGATGTGGGAAGTAAAACAGATTTTATAAAGGAAAGATATAGAGCGCGCGGTGTGATGCCACCGAGGAATATGTCAAAGTGGTTTTCCGAAGATATTAATATCAATAAGAGTACCGCACTGCAATTGAGCTTTGTGTTTGGCTTGGAAGTCGAGGAGACTGAGGATTTTCTTAGACGGATCTGCCTTTCGAGGGGATTTGATCTTCATGATATGGAAGAGATCGTGTACTATATGGTGATCAAACTGAAAACGGATTATAAGACGTTGCAAATGATGTTGGAAAATCTGCCGGACGTGGATGTTCAGAGAATTCCAGATGATGATAAGGCATTTTATACAGGGGATATAGCCGGCGAGGTGAAGAATATTTCATCTATGGAAGAGACCGCCGCATACATAGTACGGAATGCGGAAAGATTTGCATATAAGCATGTTACTGCGGCAAAAATGCTGAAACGTATGTGGCTGAAAATATCAGGCGAGAATGGAATAGCCGCAGTAGAGCGCAGGGCATTTCAAGTGGAGCTTCCTGAGACTGGTAAAAGCAATGGCTTTGATACGTCTCTGTCGGTGTGGACTATTTATCTGCAAATGATAGGCCTATATGGACCGAATGTCAGAAAAGCGGCCGGTGGAAGAAATATCAGAAATATACTCACAGACAGCGGGCTGATCCATGCGTTTGCCGTGTATTGTTATCCGGATCGGGATGGTTTGGAAAAAGTGCTTAATGGTGTGCGCATATCAGATGAGAGAATGAGAAAATTGCTTATCCTTCTCTCATTTTATGAGTACCTGGCGGGGAAAGCAGTTGCGCGTGGGAACAGAGCTGTGAGTGGCAGAGATGCAGAGAATTGCCGGCTGCGGATAAATGATATTCTGCTGAGCTCCGGGTATCAGACACTTTACGCAGGCAATCCATATGACTGGATATTTTTATTTGCGCTGGAAAATGATGACCCTCTTACAACATTCAGAGAGGATTTTATGCAGGAGATATATTTCGACAGACAATCGTAACAGTAAGAGTTGGTTATAACAGAGATTCATGAAAAAGCAGGATGCGGAATATGGATTACAATACGGATTATAATACGAAAGAAAATGGAATACTTACTTTTAAAGACTGCCCATACGAGTATGTGCTGACAGGAGAACTCGGCAGAGGTAGTTCGTCTATAGTATATGATGGATATTATGTCAACAACTCAGGTGCCAGACGGCCGGTTAGGATCAGGGAAATGCAGTATAAAACTGAGGAAGAAAGACGACATTTACGATGTACTTTTGACTTGAACAACAGCCTGTTTGATACTGATGGACTCACAAATCGCATAGTAAACACGTATGAGATCTACGAAAAAGAGAACAAAATATATATTGTAACCACATATCAGGATGGCACGACTTTGGACAAATGCCGATTTGAAAGTGTCCGGGATGCTATTGGCATAGTAAGGAGTCTTGCAAGAACGCTGAAACTGCTACATGACAGGGGATATTTATACTTGGATGTGAAACCGGAAAATGTGCTGGCACTCGATGGAACGCGGGACTGGGTTCAATTATATGATTTCGATTCGGTTATTAGGAAAAAAGATATTGAAGAATGCAGTGTAACAGGAGGAAGTTGTGCTGAGAATAATATATTAAGATTTACTTCGAAGTGGGCTTCATATGAGCTGAGAAGTGGAGATATAGAACATGTTGGGACGTGGAGTGATGTGTATGGTGTTGGAGCGGTGCTTTTTTACCTTTTGTTCGGATGCGACCCGGATGTATTTGACTGCGACGAGAATGCAGTATATGACGCTGGGAAACTCATATATAGATCAGTAGTAGATTCTTCGTGTCCGGCAAATAATAAAAAGCATTTCTACAGGGATTCATTTGCCATGGAACTTACAGAATGTCTGCACAGAACTCTTTCAAGAAACTGGTCGGACAGGTATCAGTCCATGGATGAACTGCTCATGATCCTTGATTCTTTGTATGGGAATTCTGATGAGACAAGAGCATATGTTGTATCGAGTCCGGTGGCTTGTATCGAAAATGTAGTGGGGAGAACGGATGAACTAAAGCTTCTTACGGATTGGTTTTCCGAAAAGACAAAGCCTTGTATATTTGTAACAGGAATGGGAGGAATCGGAAAGAGTACACTGGTTCGGAGATTTGTCATAGATGTCAGAGACCGGTTAGATACGATGCTGTACCTGAATTATTCAAACTCGTTTTATTCAACTGTATGTAATGATGATATGTTTTATATAAATACAGTTTGCAGACAGGCTGATGAAAACGAAGCTGATTATTTCCATAGAAAGCTTAGGAAATTCAGGGAGTGCATATCGGAAAACACAAAAGAGAGCCTGGTGGTTGTGGATAATGTTCCGGTTCTGGATAACAGTGATATATACCTGGATGATGGGATATCAGAATTTGTGAGGACAGGATGCAGGCTGATAGTAGTGACGCGAGGGGGGATTATTCCGGAGTGTTATGACCATATACAGATTGAGGCATTTTCTGAAAGACAGTATATGTATGAACTGATGTTGTCAAATATGCGGAATAATGAACCAAAGTCAGATGCTGATCTGTATGAGAAACTGGACGAATTGATAGACCGGGTGAATGGACACACACTCATGCTGATGATCCTGGCAAGACAGATAGACAGAGGGTATCTGTCAATTGACGAGGCGTGTGCTCTGGTTCAAAAACAAGGATTTACGGCACTGGATGGGATGAAAACAGGTTGTACCATAGACAGCCGGAATGTATATGGGCATATGACAGATATGATCTCATCGCTGTTTTGCATGGATGGCCTTACGCCGAAACAGAGAGGAATTTTGATGAGTCTGGCTTTGTTTGGGGACAATGGTGTAGATTTTAGAGATTTTTCCTGCTTTATTGATGCTGATGATGAGAATATGATAAATGAACTGGCTGATATTGGCTGGGTTGAACGGCATAAAAAATTTGCACTTCATCCTGTTATAGGTCAGGCAGTACGAAGAGAACTTGGCAGAAAATGGGCAGATATGCAGGATGAGAAGAACATACCGCCAGAAACAGAAGAGCTTCAGTCCGTAAAAGCGTGCCTTGCCAATCTGATCGCTGAAGATAACGTCATGGTATCGATATGCGTGGCTGTTGCAAATTGCTGTATGAATGTGGATAACTTGCGTGATTCCAAGGAATATCTTCGCCTTGCAGCAAAGACAATTGTGATGCTGCCTATAGAAAGTGAACAATTTATACTGACTCATGGAAGAAGAATATGGGACATGGCCAGACGTACAGACAAACTTATATCAGACCGGGAAATGGTTGAAGTGTGTGACAAGCTGGCTCATATATATGCCGAGATGGGCCGGTATAGCGATACAGAGGAGATATTAGGATATCTTGAGAAATGGTCGGAAGGAAAAAGTCACTACATAGAAGGCTTTGTCTGCGATATCCGGATAGATTATCTGGACACAATTCTTGACGGAAACTTTGAACCGGAGACAGGAGAAGGGAAAAAAATGTATGCTCTTCAGATGAGATATATGGATAGGGCGATAGCGTGCTACGAAAAAGCAGAAACGACGGATGCACTGTTAAAGCTTGCTGCAGATATTATTGCGGTAGCTACATATACAGTCAGATCCTGTTTTGATGGGAATTTCACATTGCGAAGCAGAAAAAAGGTCGTAGATCTTCTGAACAGAGCCAGGATGATCATGACTCAGATAGATAATTCAGAGACCGGTGGAATTACAGATAATGCTGAAAACTGGCTGTCGTATTACATAACTAAGGGATGGTTCTATACATATATTGATGTCAATCCGTGCCAGGTAGACAGAAATATACACAAGGCATGGAAGGTTTACAGCAGAACATGCAGTTCAGAGCTTGATCTGATAAATTATATGCTTATTCCTGCAGCAAATATTTATATTGAGCTTGGAGACAGAAATGAGTGTATTGTGTGGTTGGAGAGGGCAGTAAAATTATGTGAAAGGAACAGTGATCTGGATGCATACAACAGAAAGCGGGAAGAACTTGAGCAAATAATCAGGGAGCTTTAGCATGATGCGGACGGCGGTCGCAAATCGACTTTTGGTATGACATAATAATTAAGATAAATTATATATGAAATGTGATAAAGGCATTCTGAAGACAGATGACAGGCTGGATTCAGAGTGCCTTTTTGCACTGACAAATCCACTTTTAAAAATACGGTGGGACAATATCAACATCGAAGGCAGCATATGCTATGGACTGGCATCAATGTGTTGACTGCACGCAACGTGCAATTTTACAGTTAAGAAAATGTCCGCGTGAGGTGGTGATAAAAAGAGTGGAGACATTGAGGGAGTTGTGTGAACATACTGGGGTCAGCAGACGGGCGATTCAGGGATATGAAAAGGCAGGCTTAATGTCTGCGGCAGCAAGAAATGAGAGAGGTTATCTGCTGTACGATGCGAAAACCCAGGACAGGGTCAGGATGATCAAGCTCCTTCAGAATCTGGAGTTTTCCATCAGAGAGATAGCAGAACTGGATAATCTTAGCAAAGATGAAGTGAGGAGAGAGGTTGATGCTCATATATTAAGGCTCAGACAGCGGAAAGTGGAGATCGATGAATATATAAATCAGGCGTATGAGTTGATAGAGAAAATATCGTAAGGAGGAGAAGAACAATGTTTTGTAGTAAATGTGGAGCAAATATTTCGGAGGGGGCGACATTTTGTCCGGAGTGTGGAAATAGATGCGAGAGTCAGACAGGTGCTCGTATAATAAAGCTGAAGTGTAAAAACTGCAATGGAGATTTGGAAGTGGATGCAGATAAGGGAGAATATACTTGTCCATATTGCGGAGATAGAGAAAAGATACTTGACAGTGATGCGGTGGCAATAGAAAAACTTAAGAGCAATACATATAAAGAAATGGAATACGCCAGAATGGCAAATGAAAAAGAAAAGGAAGACCGCAACGAAAAGAGAGAAGAACAAAAGACATACAGAAAGAGCAAGTTTAGCAAGGTTACTATAGTGTCTGTGTTTATTTGCATTATAGCAGCGATTGGTTCATTTTCTTCTGGCTCGGTTTTATCGGGTATAATTGCATTGATACAGAGTGGCTTGCTTGCTGTGTCATGGCTTATGGGTATGCAGATTATAAAAGAAAAGAAAAAATTCATATATGTGGCACTTGCTATTCTTGCATTTCTGCTCGTGATTCCTTTTGGAGCAAGTCATAGCGGAGGACATTCATCATCTCATGAGAATAGAAAACTAAACTGGCCGGATGATGGTCTTGCAGCATATCTTCCTGCTCCGGATACAGAATATGGATACGTATTATCAAATGATAAAGATTATTTAAGTGCGAGTGCTGATAAAGTGACAGATGAAAAATATGCGGATTATATTGAAGCATGCAAGAAAAAAGGATTTGATAAAAATTCTTCAACGACATCGACTTCGTTTGAGGCTGATAATAAGGATGGTTATCATTTGGAACTTACACATTACTCGAGTGACTCCATGGATATATATCTTTCTTCGCCTGAAAGGATGAAAGCTAAGACAGAGATCGCAACTGAAGCATCGACTGAAGAAAAAGAAGAATCAGCCACATCAGAAGAAGTTGAAGAGACAACTACAGTTGAAGAAAGTGAGCAGGAAAGTGAGGATACGGCAGATGAAGAAACCTCGGTTTCAGATTCTAGCGTGGTTGATCCCGACCTCAAGGCGTTTCTTGATAGCTATGAGGTGTTTATAGACGATTATATTGAATTTATGGAGAAATATGAGAATTCAGATGACACGGTGAGCATGCTCGCAGACTATGCAGATTATGCGAGCAAATATGCAGATTTTGTCAGTAAAGCAGATGCGTATGATGCTGATAAAATGTCACCAGTTGATTCGGCATATTATCTTGAGGTTATGACTAGATGCAATACCAAGCTGGCGAAAGCAGCTTTATAGCATTATGTTACAAGTGTAATTATAGGTGTTAATTATATATAGATAAAAGAAAAAAGTTCCATTATAATTGTATCGAATCAGTGAAATAAGGACGGTACACTATAATGGAACTTTTTGATATATGCGACGAACAGGGCAACCCTACCGGAGACACAGTGGAGAGGAGCGAGGCACATGCAAAAGGCATATGTCACAGGACTGCCCATATCTGGATAGCGAAGCAAGAGAATGGAAGGTATAAGGTTCTTCTGCAGAAGAGGTCGATGGATAAGGATTCTTTTCCCGGAAGGTATGACACTTCCTCTGCCGGACATATACAGGCGGGCGATGAACCGATGGGGTCGGCACTCAGGGAACTCGGAGAGGAGCTTGGCATCAAAGCTGAGGCCGCAGATCTTGATTTCGCGGGAACATTCAGGATCCGGTATGAGAAGGAATTTCATGGCAGAATGTTCAGGGACAACGAGGTGGCATTTGTGTTCGTGTATCAGAAACAGGTGGACATAGCAGATCTGACAATACAGAAGGAAGAGCTTGACGGCGTGTGCTGGTTTGATCTTGAGGACACTTATGAGGCATGTAAGAATCATGACCAGAAGTTCTGCGTGCCACTCGGCGGCCTTGAGACGGTGCGAAGATACCTAGATGGCAAATAGAGATAACTTTCAAAAATATGTTGCCAGACTAGTTAGTTTGTGCTAACATAACACATGTTATGGAAAACGACAAGCGCAGTGAAACGATAGAAAAACTGAAAAAAGCAGGTAAAGAGGAATTCCTTAAAAATGGTTACCAGAGGGCAAGTCTTAGAATGATATGCAATAGTGCGGGAGTTACCACCGGAGCCTTCTACTTTTCATTTGAGAGTAAGGAGGCATTGTTCAAGGCGATACTTGAACCGCTTGTGAACCAATATGAAGCCATGCTTGGAGAACTTATGAAGGGGGAGATTGAGAACCCCGCTACGGGCGTAGATGCAGATAAGATCATGATGCAATTCCTTCTGGCACACAGGGAAGAGGTAATGATCATCATGCATGGCGCTGATGTCAGCTGTTATGAGAATTATCACCAGAGGGTTGAGGAGTTCATGAGACATTCATTTGCGGCATATTACAGGTCACAGCTTGGATGCGAGCCGGATGAGAATTTGGTTCGCGTGCTGGCTAAGATGCGGCTTGAAGGAGCCATGGCGATACTGAACGAGGATGTAGATGTGGAGAAGAAAATGTATCTGACAGAAAAGATCGGCATTCATGCCACAGGCGGTACAGAAAAGTTGATAGAGAGTTTAAAGAAAGAGGTTCATCGATGATGAACCTCTTATTTTTACGAACATAACAAAACAAGACAAATGTTATATTTCATAAGGAGGGGCCCACGTAAGTGGGAGGATTCCGGCAGAGGAAGCGCACTGATGTGCGCGCAGGTCATCAAGCTGCGCTTGACGACATGTTGTGAAGCACGCAAACGCCGCGCGAAGCGCCTCTCATGCGTTTGCTCAATTTGTGAAGCGCGCGCAGCGCCTTTCATACGTTTGCACAATTAAAAAGCAGGAGGAAATGAGAAAATGGTTAGCACACAGAACAGCACAGCAGACAGGTCAAAGGTGGACATAACCGGAGTTCCAGAGACGATGCTCCAGACGCTTTATGCCAGGGCGAAGGAATCGAGAAAGTCGGATCATGTCATATATGACGGCAAGGCTATAGAGATAGTTGACAGCCTGGATTATGACTTTTCACTGGCGGACAAGGATCTGGCAATGGGAAGCGGAGTCATAGCTAGAACTATAGTTCTTGATAAGCTTGTATCAGAATACCTGAAAAAGCATAAGGGTGCTGTGGTTGTGAATATCGCCTGTGGTCTTGATACCCGCTGCTATAGAAATGAGGGTAGATATAAAGGCTGGTACAACATTGATCTCCCGGAGACCATGACTGTCAGGGCAAAGTTCCTACAGGAGGACGGACCGGTGTACCAGATAGCGGAATCCGCCATGGACGGCAAATGGGCTGACATGGTAGAGTATGCAGGTGAACCTGTGCTGGTCATCATAGAGGGGCTTACGATGTATCTCACAGAAGCTGATGTGAAGAAAATATTCGACATAATAGACAGGAAATTTACTCATGTTGCGGTGTTCGTAGAGACTATGGCTCCGTTCATGGCAAAGCATATCAAGGAGAAATCCATCCATGGAAGCCATGCCAGGTTCTCCTGGGGCGTGCCAAATGGAAAGAAGCTGGCGGAGATCATACCGAAATACAGATACATAGAACAGCACAGTCTTGTAGAAGGAATGGCTGAGTTCATACCGGTATATAAGGTCATTGGCAAAATACCATTTGTCAGCAATATATCAAACAAGATAGTAGTGATGGAAAAGTGATAAATAAAAAGATGTTGACATAAAGTTAAAAGCCATTTATGATACAGTAAAATGCAAATGACTTGCAAATTCAAAAAAGAGGAATATTATGGCGAGGGAGTATAAAACGAGAATAAGTCAGGCTATAGAGGCATTTGCTGCAGAGAGGCAGGACAGAGGTTTTTGTGTGGCTGATGTAAGTGTGTATTTGGATGAGAATGGCATAGATGCGAATACAACAACTGTATATCGCAATCTTGACCGCATGGTTACCCAGGACAAATTGATAAAGTATCAGAGTGCTGATGGTGGTTCAAGTATGTATAGAATGGAAAAGGCTGATCATAGTTGTCACGAACACCTTCATATGCAGTGTGTTAAGTGCGGAAGAGTCATACATATTGACCGCGATACCATGAATCACATAGCTAAAGGAGTTCAGGAGAGGTATGGATTTATGATCGACTGTGACAGATCGTCGATATGTGGTATTTGCAAAGATTGTCAGAGGCGTTGTGGAGTCGCTGTAGTCTAAACTAAACGTGATTGTTACAGATGGGATTGTATCGTTATGGTCACAACGAAAACTATATATCCCCAAATTCCTACAATGAAAAGGAGGTGTGCAGAATGAGTAAAAAGAGAATAATGTCATGGATTCTTATAGTGTTCTTTATATCGGGAGTACTTTTCTCTTATGGCTATATTGCGCGCAATGTGGAGCATGACTGTACGGGGCAGGAATGTCCTATATGTATGCATTTGCAGCAGGCTGCACAGTTCCTTTCAAATATAAAGACAATGTCAACTACGCCAGTGTTCCTGGCGTTCTTAAGTGTGTTCACACTTGGAGTTGTATTGGTGTATACCCACGAGTATTGTACCGATACGCTCGTTTCCCTGAAGGTGGAATTGCTGAATTGATTTAAAGTACGGATATTGACTGAGAATTGCGTCTGGAAATACATCTAAAGATAAGGGCGAATACTTATTATTGGTGTTTTTTGATCTAGAGGCAGTTTATTAAATTTACCCAATTATAGGCATCAAAATATGCCTGTCAATTATATCAATCAATTCGGAGGTTTATTGATCATTATGAAAAATAGAATATTTGGCCTTGTTATGGCATCGGTACTTACTGTTTCAGCATTTTGCGGCTGCGGAGCATCAATGACGGCAGCAGATTCTGATCAGAAAGGAGGCAGTGCGCCTGAAAATGCGGCAAATGCTGCGGCGTACAGCATTGTATGTACGACTTTTCCTCAGTATGACTGGATCCGCAATATTATAGGCGGTGATTCCGACAAGTTTCAGCTTACTATGCTGCTCGATCAGGGGATGGATCTTCACAGTTATCAGCCAACTGCAGAGGATATAGCAAAGATAGCTGACGCAGATATGTTCGTGTATGTTGGCGGTGAGTCTGATGGCTGGGTGGATAGTGCCCTGAAAGAAGCGACTAATAAGGATATGAAGGTTGTAAATATGCTTGACGCTTTGGGAACTGCAGTCAAAGAGGAAGAGGTAGTTCCAGGCATGCAGGCAGAGGAAGAAGAGGAAGGAGAGGAAGGCCCGGAGTATGATGAACATGTATGGCTTTCACTCAAGAACGCAGTGGCATTGACGAATGTGTTGGCGGATAATATCCAGGCACTTGATCCAGATAATAAATCTGATTACATGGAGAATGCAGGCAAGTACGTTGATGAACTCAATGATCTTGATGGAAGGTACGAACTAACAGTTTCTAAGGGAAAACGTCAGGCAATTCTGTTTGGCGACAGATTCCCTTTCCGATATATGGCGGATGATTATGGCCTTACTTACTATGCTGCATTTGTGGGATGCAGTGCTGAGTCGGAGGCAAGTTTCGAGACGATAACATTCCTTGCGCAGAAGGTGGATGAGTTAAAGCTTCCGGTTATTCTGACGATAGAGGGTGCAGATCACAGTATAGCAGAGTCGATAAAGAAGACAACAGATTCGAAAAATCAGGAGATTCTGACGATGAATTCGATGCAGTCTGTGACTGCAAAGGCTGTAGCTGATGGTGAGACGTATCTGAACGTGATGGAAGATAACCTGAATGTACTGTCTCAAGCATTAAATTAGAGCCATGTGGTAAAAGGCTGACATTGAAGGAAATAGAAGAGGAGAAAATAATGTCTTATATAACATGTAAAGACCTGGCAGTCGGGTACGACGGAAGGGCAGTTGCGTCAGACCTTAATTTCAGTATAGACAAGGGAGACTATCTCTGTATAGTTGGAGAGAACGGAGCGGGAAAGAGTACCTTGGTAAAAACTCTGCTTGGCCTGTTGAAACCGGTTTCAGGAGAGATAAAGTTTGGCGATAATCTGACATCGCGTGATATAGGCTATCTGCCGCAGCAGACACCTGTGCAGAAGGATTTCCCTGCGACTGTATGGGAGGTGGCTTTGTCGGGAACGCTGCCTAAGTGCGGAGCACGTCCTTTTTATGGCAGAAAGGAAAAGCAGCTTGCGCAATCTCAGCTTGAACGACTTGGAATGTGGGATATACGCAGGAAATGTTACAGGCATTTGTCGGGAGGACAGCAGCAGCGCGTCCTTCTGGCGAGAGCCCTGTGTGCAACTGAGAACCTTCTTCTGCTTGATGAACCGGTAACTGGCCTTGATCCTGTCGCAACGGCACAGTTCTATCAGATGATACAGCAGTTAAATGAAAATGGTGTGGCAGTGATCATGATATCACATGATCTGAGGGCAATAGATTGCGCCAGACATGTGCTTCATATGAATCATGGGGGCTCGTTCTGGGGTAGCAGAGAGGAATATAAGAACAGCAGATATTGGAACATCATTTCGGTAGAATATGAGAAAGGTGGTGGACAGAGTGCAGCTTGTTGATAAGTTAATTTACTATATGCAGTATCCATTTGTTAAGTATGCTCTTGTGGTTGGTATTCTTATAGCATTGTGTTCGTCACTTTTCGGTGCAACATTGGTTTTGAAAAGATTTTCATTTATCGGCGATGGACTTTCGCATGTTGCATTTGGAGCAATGGCGGTAGGATCTGTTCTGAAACTGACAAACAACACGATTATAGTGATGCCGGTGACTGTGGCTGCTGCAATTCTCATACTTATGTCGGGACAAAATGCGAAGCTTAAGGGGGATGCCGCGATAGCTATGATGTCTGTCGGTGCTTTAGCCGTAGGTTATCTGATAATGAATGTATTTTCCACGTCAGCAAATGTATCTGGCGATGTGTGCTCAACGTTGTTTGGTTCAACATCCATACTGACATTGACAATGGGAGAAGTGTGGCTGTGTATAGTTATGTCAATATGTGTAATAGCGTTTTTCTGTTTGTTCTACAACAGGATATTTGCAGTCACATTTGACGAGAGTTTTACCAGGGCAATCGGGAAAAATGCAGGGGCATATAATCTGGCGCTGGCGGTGATAATCGCTGTGATAATAGTGCTTGCAATGAATCTGGTGGGCTCCCTGCTCATCACGGCGCTTCTGGTATTCCCTGCACTTTCGGCAATGAGAGTTATGTATAGTTTCAGGTCAGTGGTATTATATTCGGCTGTATTGTCAGTTGTGGGAACTTTGGCCGGCATGCTGGTATCCATATTATTTTCAACACCGGTAGGATCTACGATAGTTGCGTGTGATATGTTTATATTTGCATTTAACAGTATAGCAGGGAAAGTGATGAGGAGATAAGAATATGTATATGAATAGAAATAGAAGAATGCATGGATGCAGACACAGATTTAAGCGATTGATTATGTCAATATTGGTGCTGAGTATGTTGCTGACTGTCACAGGCTGTGGTGGAGCATCTCAGACTGCGGGCAGTCGTTTGAACACACAGAATGCAGTGGATAAGGTGCTTAATCAGAAAACAGGCGATGGTGATGTGGAAAGCAAGTCGTCGGCGGGAGCCACAACAGAGACGACGATCACAACAGAGATGCAAACCACGACAGAGACAGAATCCGCATCTGTAACTGAGGCGACATCAGAACCAACATATGGACAGGTCGTGAATGGAGACAGCTCAGTTATAGCGCAATACAAGTCTGAGGGTGTGGATGTGGATCTCACACTTATGGGAAGCGATCTTGTATATGCGACGGTATATCAGATGATGTCAAAATCTGAGGAATATGAGGGCAAGACGATAAGAATAGAGGGAAAGTATTATGCATCCTATTATCCAATAACAGACAAATATTATAATTACTGCCTTATAGCCGATGCTCTGGCATGTTGCAGTCAGGGACTTGAATTTGAACTCGGTGGAGATGCCGTATATCCAGATGATTACCCGGCGGATCAGAGCCAGGTGATAGTGACGGGAGTATTTGAAACTTACACAGAAGAGGCTGGACAGACATTTTATTATTGCAGGCTGAGAGATGCAGAATATCAACTGGTATCGACAGAGAATCAGTAGAGTATAAATTGCATAACATTTTTGGAATCCGGGCAGATCAAAGTGCCCGGATTTTTTGAGTAAAAAATATTCAGAATCAGGAGGCACATAGCTGCATCAAAACCAGGAATCACATAGAAAAATATGGCAAAATGACGCAAATATACTAAAAAGCATTAAAAATAGCTAAAAAATGATAAAATTACTTAAAAAAGAATTTGATATATTGTAAAAACTATGCTAATTTTGAATAAAGGTAAATATTCAGCCGTGCAGGATAAGAACAGCGGATTCGACATGCTTGCATGTAAGAATCAGGTGTTCTTATCCTGTGGTGACTCGAATAGAGTCACCGCCCCATACAATGAGCAAAATAGCTGCGCAGCAGCGAAAGAGCACGGGAACCGTGCGGTTTTGCGAATGTATGGCCGGCTGAATAAAGGTAAATATTCAGCGCAGCAGCGAAAGAGCACGGGAACCGTGCGGTTTTGCGAATGTATGGTCGGCTGAATACATTAAAATACACAGATGGGATGTGATGAAGTGAAAGAGAAATACAAAGGTGTACAAAAACTCACAGACAATCCGTTCCTCAACC
>ERZ773146.1284-NODE-1284-length-18170-cov-3.928126_pt1 | contig 18170 bp, 25 predicted proteins | sample MGYA00580847_ERZ773146 | MGnify/ENA primary metagenome ERZ773146 (study PRJEB29015, sample SAMEA2737830) | human gut metagenome | biome: human gut; feature: human-associated habitat; material: faeces | place: China | collected 2012 ...
GTAGGCCCTTCGTCTGATTTTTGCGAGGCCGTCCACGCTGACATGGAGCCGCTGTGCGGTCTGCAGGCAGCTCTGGCCGTGGACGTCCACCGCCAGCACCGCCGCCTCCTCGTCTGCGGGCAGACCTACCCGCCGCACAGCCTCCTCGGCCCGCCGGGGCGCCATAGATGACAACAGCGCCCGGATGTCTCGATGTGCTCGGTCCATACTGCCCCGGACTTGCAGAGCGCGGCGTACCGCGTGGATGTTGTCATCCTCCGGCCTCCTCTCTTAGCTTAGCCCGTCCAGTCGGCGCGGGCCTCCCGGACGTCGATGTGGGTAAAACTCTTGTAGACGCCCACCCCGCCCCAATCGGGCATAAGCGTCCTTGCAAACGATGCCACGGCCTCCGGCGTCTGTCCCTTGACCACAATATCCGCCGCCATGCCATAGCAGTGCTGGCTGTGAGCCGCGCCGCCCACCTTGGCGTTGTACTCCGGCGTCCGGTAGCCGCTGTTAATGGTCACAGCCGCCCCAAAGTGGGCGCGGATAGACTCAAGCACCATGACAAGACGCGGCGCGATCAGCACGGCGTCCGCCCCGCTGCGGCACGCAAACTCCCGCACCTTAAAATGGGTGGAAAGCTGCTTGCCCCCGGAGGCGGCTTTGCTGTAAGCGTTGATCTCAGCCATGGCCGCCCTCCAGCTTGTACAGTGCCCGCACCAGCGTTTTCCGCGTCACAGTCTCTCCGGCGTTGGCGTCTGTCAGCAGGCCCTTTGCCTTGCCCCACGCAATGGCCGGGTCCTCCGCCTTGGCCGGGGTCTCCTCCCAAAAGAGCATCAGCGTCGGCACCTTGCGACTGCTGATCACTTTGCCCGCCGGGAAAATGCCCTGTGTAGAGCCGCCGCCGTCCAGCATGAGTGCATCCTCCACACCAAGCCCCAACAGCTTATTTTGCAGCGTCTCCCGGGTCATGGCGGTCTTGTCGCACCACAGCACCACCTTGCCATTGGCCAGCCAGCCCACCGCCGTCCGGGCAGCGGCCCGGGCCACGTCCGGCGTCAGATCCCGGTACAGCTTGGCCCCGCCTTTGAGGATTGGGACACCGGAGAGAAAGCTCCCGCCCCGGTCCGTCAGCATACGGGGCTTGTTATCGTTGCCGATGGAGAGGCCCCAATCCCGGTATGCGTCCCGGCTGATGATCTGACCGTCAATGACCGTCCACCCCACCGGCTGAAATTTGCCGTTAAAGAGATACCCGTTGATGATGTGGCTGCACCCGGTTTCCGCCTTGATCTGCGCCGGGGACTTTTTGGCCGTGTTGTGGTATACCTGCGCTTTGGCGCAGGCAAACGTATCAACCATGGACCCGCACCCGCTTGTAGCAGTAGCCCTTGCTATCGTAGGACAGCTCAAAGCCGCCTGCTGTGATGGTGGTGTCCGCCCGGGAGGGGTCAGGGTCCATCATGGGGATGGGTGCGCCGTAGTCCGCGCCACCGTAGGGCTCGGGCCGGGTGGAAATGCGGATGTCCTTACCGTCAGATGCCTTAATGTACTTTTCCATATTTGTGCTCCTTTCAAATTTCGCGGCTTTCAGCCGTTTTTCCGTTCTTCGTCCCCCGTCTCCGGGGGCTGGTTTCCAAAGGCGGGGGCCGCAGCCCCGGCCCTCGTCCCCCGTCTCCGGGAGAGGGGTTTCCAAAGGGGAGAGGGCCGCAGCCCTCGTCCCTTTGTGCCAAGAGGGGGTATGGGGGACGGTGGCGTCCCCCATGTTTCTGGTGGGGGTCTAAGGGGGAGGCATCTTTGCGCCAAAGATACCTACCCCTTGCCCGTGGCAGGGGCCTGCCCCCCTGCGGGAGCAGTCAGGACTTGTCCTCTGCCACTCTCTGCGTGCCAAAATAAAACGCAATGACCGTAGTAAAGATGGTCAAAAACTCCGTCCCGCTAATGGTGCCTTTGAGCGCCAGCACCGCAAAAATTGCAGTGAGCACCAGCGTTACAAGGCTCTTGACCGTCAGCAGATTGGCTAATCGCTTCTTTAGGTTTTCCATGTGCGCTCCTTTCCGGTGGTCACGCCACCTCATGTGCTTTTTTGTTAAGATGCTTTTCGAGCCGGTTGATACCGTCCTTAACCGGACCGTCACAGCCTTGCTCCTCCAATCCTCGCAGAGCCGCCAGCAGGCAGTAGCATTGCAGGGTGTTTTCCTTTGCCATGCCCTCTAACGTCTTGTCTACCCGCTGATTGTGCTCCAACACGGCGGCGATTTTTTGCCGGGTGTCCTCTTTTTTTGCCAGCTCTGCCGCCTGCACGGCTGCCCGCTGCTCTACCCGCCGCTTGATGCCCCACACTACCAGCCCCACGAGGCCGCTCCCGCCTAATGCGGCGGATAAAAATACAGACCATGCATTTTCCATGCGTCACGCTCCTTAATTTGCAGCTTAAGGATTAAAAATCCGACTTACTCTCGTGCAGTTGCCCCGCCGCTGAGGATCTCCCCCGCCTCGGCCTCGGTCAGAACGCCCTTTTTCACGGCGTTCAGCACCATCTCCCGGCTCCAAAGCCCCTGCGCGTACCATCGTTCAATTTTTTCTCGCATATCACACCTCCATCAGCGTGTCCGTCATCATGGCCGTGTACGCTATCTGCGCTTCCAGCCGCTCCATTGCCGTTGGCGGAGGCGGGGGAGGATCGTACACGCCGCCGATGGCTGCGGTTTCGTAGGAGGGCAGCGCGTGAAACTCCGCGGCGATCTCGTCATTTTCGCATACGATCATGTTCTCAATGGTCTTTTGATCGTTTACAATGCAGTAGTTCATCGTCTTCCCCCCTTAAAAATGGAAGCGGAGATACATTTGGCCAGAGCCGCCAGCGCCGCCGTTGCCATTACTACCACCAGCGCCGCCGCCACCTCCACCCGGGCCAATGCCGGAAGTCCCGGAATACGTTCCTTCTTGTGTCCCTCCTTTTCCCCCATACGGTAAGCCGCCACTTTTGGCTGTTGCATCAGTAGCATTATTACCGGAAAAGCCTCCCCCACCGCCTCCACCACCGGCGCGTCCAAGGTTGGAATCGTTAAAAATATAACCAGAACCGGAACCACCCGGTTGTGCAACATCACTATATCTTCCGCCATTGCCACCGCTTCCATTTCCGCTTCCGCCCGCTGTTGGGCCTGATGAGCCGCCTGCACCACCTTTACCGCCATTTGCGGTTAGAACAGATACCCCATCAATTTGCAGCGATGTATTTCCGCCATTTCCGCCGGATGAAACATTACCATCCGCATAATGTGAGCCCCAGCCCCTGCCGCCAAGTGCAATTTTGAGCAATTTATCAGCACACTCTACACCAATCTTTGTCGAGACATATCCACCACCACCACCAGCACCGGCACCATCATATCTTGAGTTTTGGTTGTATCCGCCGCCACCTCCGCCACCTCCGACAGCGGTGACGTCCATGGTCTTTGCCATGGGAGAAACTTTTGTGGTCTTGCTGCTTGTTACGGTAATCATATCCGTGATAGAGGTCAGCGTCAGCGTCACATCGGTAATCGTCCCCGTGGCGGTGACGCTCTGGCTGGCCGGGGCCGCTTGGTCGATATAGGGGCTGGTGCAGCTAATCGTCACAGTCTTGCTGGTGGATTTACCCAAAACAATACCGTCTGCCCCGGATACCAGCGTGGAGCCGGTCAGGGCCGTAATGCCGCTGACCGTTGCCCCCTCCACAGGCGTCTCGTCCGCAAGCTGGATTTTGACCCGGTAGCCATAGGTGCCAATGCCGATAGTCAGCGCTAAAAAAGCATCATCTGGGACCGCAGTATTGGGCAAGCCTAAAATAGAGGCAGTCACATCTTTGAGCAATGTGGCCTTATTGATCGGCGTCCCCTCCTGCGTCGGCTGGTCGGCCCGGGCCATATCAAAGGTGTTAGCCTGTCCGGCTACCGGGGTCAGCGTCACCCGCCCCGGATAAAGTGGTACTCTGTCCTGCATATTGTCTCCTTTCAGGTCTCTCCGGCGTACAGATCGCCGGAGAAAAACCACGCCTGCTCCATGTTGGTGATAAGGGTGTCGAGGTCCTGCAAAATGCGCTCAATGTTGTTGGCCTTGACGTAATTTAGCGCCCGCATGGTCTCCGGCGTCTCCGGCGTGGACTGCATCACGGCAATGACCGCCCGCAAATGGGCGATATTGAGCCGGTATGTCTCCATCTGGCTTGCAGTTGGCGTGTCCGATTCGGACCAGTCCGCTTTTGGGCTGACCGCCACGGCGTAGCCGTAGACGGTGAACCGCTCCGCGATGTATTTAACGGCCGCCCCCACCCGGTTAAGGTCTGTCGCGTTGTAATAGCCCTTGTCCGTGCCGGATGCAACGTCTGCCGCCGTGCGGTCGGTAATGAGCGTCTTAATATCAAAGGCCATAGCTCACCTCACTTGTCATAGTAGACCACCACGCACCCGGCGGAGCCGTTAGACCCGTTAGTCCCCTCTCCCGGCTCCACGTCAATGACCCACCGGCTTCCCGCCGGGCTTCCGTCCGGGCGGTACTGCTTTTCCTTGTGCCGCGCACCTGGCGTGCCGCCGGTTCCCTTGGCTCCGCCCTCACCGTAGCCCGGCCGTGGGTTTGGCACGGCGCTCCGCCCGTAGCTCTCCCCGCTCCGCACGTCCGTGTAGCCGTTGGTATACCGCTTGCCGTTGGCGGAGCTGTAGACGCCAAAGGTGGTCTCTTGCCCGATGGTCACCGCAAACGCCTGCTGCTCGTTGATGTTGATAGTGTCGGCCCATACAAGACCGCCGATACCGTCCTCACCGTCGGCCCCCGCCTCGTCCCACGTGCCCGGCTGCCCCGCCGTGCCGTTGGCCCCATGGCCCACGCAGATGACATACAGCTTGCTCTTGCCCGCCGGGGCCTTCCACGTGCCGGGTGTGGTGATGACCTCCCGGCCGGTGAACAAAAACGCGCCGTCCGCCTGTAAAAGCTGGCTCTGGCATCCCTGCAGCACCCCGGACGAGATGGAAAACGTCTGCATAATGCGCCGCGCCGTAGTGGCTTGGCTCTCGTCCAGCCACACGGTGTCCACGTCGCCGATCTCGCTGGAGGGGTCTCCCCGGCCCGTCAGGTCCAGCACATTGCCGCCGTAGGTAGCCAAAATATTTTTGGCCGCCGCCAGCGCCTGCGCCTGCGTCTTGATAAACGGGTTTTGCACGCTTACCGTGCTGGAGCTGCTGGTGGAGTTGCCGGAGACAATGTACTGCGTGTCGCTGCCATCGTTAAGGGTAAAAATGATAGCCGCAATGCTCTCGTTGGCGCTCATGGTGGGGTACGCGGTCAGGTTGTCCAGCGTCACCTTGTTTCCCTCGCTCCACAGCGGCTCCGCCGTCAGGTACCCGGTGGCGGCATCCGCCCGGGGCCATGTGCCGGTGGCCATGCACACCCAGCGCACCAGATCGCCGCATTTTTTCCCCCGAATGTCCTCCGCTGCCCGTATTGTCACCGGCAGCGCCGTGAAATTGGGGTCTGCGTGCCAGCAGTCCTTAAAATTCACGCCAAGCTGCCCCGTCAGGGCCGACAGCCACCCGCCAAGCGTGGTGGGCAGGGTAGATGGGGGAATAAATTCCCGATCCGCCAAAAGGCCGATAATGTCCACCAGATACCACTGCATGGTGATGCCGTTGTCGCCGGTCTTCCATCCGTCGCCGTACTGGTAGTACGTCCCCAGCTTGCACCGCTCCACGGCGCCGTTGGCGTTCCGAACGCCGATAAAAATTTCAATGCCCTGCCGGTCTTCGATGGACTGGAACAGTCCGTTTTTCTTTCGCGGCTCAAACCGCCGATTGGCGTTGTCCATTTTGATGGTGCACGTGCCGTATGGCAGCGCCGTACAGCCCACGTTGCCCTGCTGCTTTACGGAAAATTCCGCCAGCATGTTGCCGTCCCACTGCTCATAGATCCCCGGCAAGATCTCCACCAGCCGCATCCGCCGCCCGGGCCGTGACCATTTGGTGCACGTCACCCGGATCGCATCCGGGTTGTAGACAGAAAACCCGTCCACCGCCACAGACTTCGCCTTGTTGCCGGTAAATTTTTTGGTGAAATACGCCGTGCCGCCTTGCAGCACCTCCACCGTGAAGTCCACCGGGTCCCCGTCCAGCGGGTCCGTGGAAAAAAACACGCTGGCCGCTTGTAGGATATCCACGCCGGAGAAATTGAGCTGCGTCCACACCGCCGGGGAAAATGTCCCGTCCTCCCCGGAAAGCGCCTCCGTGGCCGTGCCCATGTGGGCCGTGACCTTGTAGTCATCCGGGAAAATGTTAAACGTCCCGTCCAGCGCCCAGCGGTTGCGCTCCAAAGTGGCGTAGCGGCGGGGCGCGTCAAAATTGTGGTCATGGAGCTCTGCGTCCTTGCTCCACGGGGCAAACCCGGAGCCGGACGCCGCGCCAAATACGGTATCCGGGTCAGAAATATCCACCACCGCTAAGATCTCAATGCGCCGGGGGCTGCCCACAATGGCCGCCCGGAACGTCTCAGACGTCTTAATCATGCGGCGCCTCCTCCCGGAGCGTAAAGCCAACGTTGTGCCACAGGCCCTTACCGTCCTTGTCAAAGGCAAAGGTTGGCTGTGTCACGCTCTCCGCGATAAACGTCCCCGTCCGCATCTCGTCTGCATCATCCGGGAGATACACCACCGTAAACGGCTTGCCGCTCCGCAGCACCGCCGCCAGCTGCCGCCACAGGTCGTTGCCCATGTAATCGTAGCTCCATACGATCATCTGCACGTGTCCCCGCTGCTCGATCACCGTCCGGCCGGAGATCATCTCCACCGTCACGTTAAGCTCGCCGGGATAGCATTGGTACTTGTCCCCGCTGGTCTGCGGCAGATACACGCCGCCTACGATAAGTTGTGTCATGCCGTTGCCACCTCCGGGTTGTTTTTGGACGCTGTGCGGATGTCCGGCAGAAGCCAGCTTGCGATCTGTGCGCCGTTTTGCAGCACCAGATTGATCGTGTAGCTGCCTCCGTTGCCGGCGTTGGCCGCCGCAAGGCCGTTGACCATCCCGGCCGCCGCGTTGTACACGGTATCCACCGTCGGTGTGGGGATGGCATTCTGGATGCCCGCTGTGACGCTCTGCATCTGCTTTTCAAAGCCCGCCGTCGCTGAGCTGAAGTCTAAGCCGTTCTTGACGCGGTCCGTCACGCCGCTCACGCCGCGCATTAGCGCTGGCAGGCCGTCGCTCAAACCTTCGGCTCCGCCCTCCATCACATAGCGGAACACGCCACGCGACCATTTTGAGGGCGAGTGCTCGTCAAAGCCGTCCTTGCGGGTGAAAAGATTTTTAATGCCGTCCACAAATCCGCTGACTTTTTCGCCAATCCATGACGCCATGCTCTTGATGCCGTCCCATAGCCCCATGACAATATTTTTGCCGATTTCAACCATCTGTTCAGGGACCGATTTGAAAAAGCTGACCACAGCGTTTCCAATTTCCACGACCTTATCGAAAAACTTGTCAACAGCGTTTTCAAAAGCTGTGCAAGCGTTAAGCACCGCCGTTTTCACCGCTGCCCATGCCGCATTGACCTTTTCCCGGAATTCGTCATTCGTTTTGTAAAACGCAATAAGGCCGGTGACAAGTGCTGCAATCGCCGTAACAACAATCCCGATTGGATTCGCCGACATAACCAGATTCAGCGCGGCCTGCGCAACGGTAGCGCCTTCATTCGCCGCCTGAAATGCCTTGATTGCATTGACCGCACCGTTGATTAAGGATGCCACATTCCAAGTCACAAAGGCCGCGCCGATTCCCGCAATAATAGAGAGAATCAAGTCACCGTTGTTTAAAATGGTGTCCACAAAGTTGTTGACGTCCGCCGTAAAAGCGTCCCAGTCCACGCCGTCGATCCAGCCTTGCAGCGCCGTTGTGATGTTCTGGATAATGGGGACAAGGTTTTCAAGCACCGGCGCTCCCACATTTGCCTGAAACTGTCTCCATGTCTCTGACAGGTTGCCCATCACGTTTTCCCAGCCGTCAGCCTCACGGGCCGCCTGCCCCATAGCGCCGGAAAGCTTCTGAGCATCCAGCACCATTTGGAGCAGTGTTTCCTGCTTCTGGATCTCCGACAAATTATTAAACGCGTCACCGAACAGTTTCATAGCCGCCGCATTTCGGGTGGCCTCCGTGGCAGACAGGCCCAGCGCTGCATCGTTGGCATAGTTGCCCTTTAAAAACGATTGGAGGGATTCCGTTGCCTGCTCCACGCTGGTATCGTAGTATGCCGCGCTGTCCGCTGCCGCCTGGAGAGCACGCTCCATCAGGGACATGCTCTGCTCAACGTCGCCGCCGGACGATCTGGCAAACGCATAGATCTTGCTGCCTATGGTGTTGAGCCGCGTTTGCAGGATGCCGGAGCTGTCAGCAACTCGGCCAATGGCCGCTGTTGCTGTTCCGGCAAAGTCCCCGAAGGTCTGCTCAAATGCTGCCGTTTCCGCCTTGACTGTGGCCGCAGAGTCGATAAACTCACCGGCCATATTTTTGATGGCGTCGGTAATCGTCTTGACGCCTTCGACAATTGCGGTGCTCAGCAGATTGGCCTTCAGCACCTCGCCGAATGTGCTGACCTTTTCCCCGCTTTTCCCGCTTTCGTCTCCAAGGTTCTTGATAGCGGCTTTTGTCTTGTTCATGTCCGCCGTGGCGTTGTTCAGCGCCTGCTGCCACCGCTGCACTTCGTTGCTGTTCTCCGCATAGTTCGCCCGCGCATAATCCAGCGCCTTTTGAATCTCCGTGATGCGCTGCTGCTGGACCTCTAACTGTCGGCTCAGTATGTCGGACTGCGATGCTAATTTTTTCTGGCTGTTGTTATCAACGTCAAAGGCAGAGGTCACTGCCTTCATTTCCGTTCCAAGGGTCTTAAGCTGCTGTCCCATGGAGTTCAGCGCGTCTCTAAATTCTTTTTCCCCGTCTATGCCGATTTTGGGGCCAATATCAGCCGCCATAGTCTCACCTCACATCCGGTATGATCTCATCATCGGTCAGGACTTGGCGGAGCTTGCAGCCCTCCCGCTTGATCTGCTCAATGGCAATGTAGTCCAGCAGCTCCCCAAATGGGATGGTCAGTGCCTCGCTGTACGTAAGGCCCACCGCCATCCCGTACCACAAAAACCACTCCGGCGCTAAGGGGCTGCCGGAGTGGTTTCCGCGTTTTTTCCGGGGTCCGCCTCCACGTGCCGGCTCATGCCGTTGGTCACGGTCTCCGCGATCTTTTCCCGCAGCACCGCAAAATCGCCGATGTCCAGTACGTCCAGCAGCTCGTCTGCTGTCAGGGGCGGTGCGGTCTCAATGTCATTGACTTTGGCGTACCGTGCCCCACCGTCCATCATGGCCGACAGCAGCCAAACCGCTTCGTCCAGCGCACTGACCGGGTCCTCGGCGGTCAGCGCCTCATCAATGTGCTCCATGCCGCCGTAGCGCTCCGTCACTGCCCGGACCACCCGGGCGGAAAAGCACAGCAAATGAGCCTTTCCGCAGATGTCAATGGTTGCTGTCCTCATGCTGCCTCCGTAATGCCAAGCCGGGCCTTGATGTAAGCCTCTGCCTGTGTCTCCGTGGTAAACGTGGCCTCTTTTTTCCATGCGTGGTTTTCGCTTTCATCCCGCATAATGGCGGCGCTCAGCTCCGGCGTCTGCCACTCGATGCTCTCACCTTGCGTGGTGGCTGCGTCCGCCGGAACGGAAAACATGACCTTGGTCAAGATCATTCCACGCCACATATCCACGCCGTTGACCCGCTTTTTGATGATAAAGCCAACACCAAGGTACGGCGTTACCTGCCTATCGTCGTAGATCATCTCTTTGACGCTGGTGTCCGTCACGCCCTCGATGCCGGTGATGGCCTCCTCTTTGAGTCCAAGGATGGCGGCGCTTACCGTCTGGCTCAGGTCCGTGGTGGAGAGGGTCAGCGTTCCGCTGGCAAAGCGGCGGTCGGTCTCCGCCAGCGCGTTGTCTCCGTAAAGATTGTTGTCCTCCGTGGTCTCGATCTCCACATTGGCCTCCGTTGCTTTGCCCATGACGCCGCCATCGTTGTAACTCACAGTGCTGCCGGTGGCGGAATAAATCGCGTAATACGGTTTACTAAGTCCAATAGTTGCCATGTCAGCGCTCCTTTCTCACGGTCCGATTCGGACACGCGCTCATTTCATAATTTTTTCGATTTCGCCCTCCGCCCGTTTTTTCATAGCGGCAAGGGTCTGTTTTTTGCTTTTGCTCACCGCCTTTGCAACAAAGCGGTTTTTGCTCATCCATGTGGTGCCGCTCTCTATGGCCCGGGCAACCATCTGGTTGGGCTGTCCCTGCGGCCAGCGCTTGGAGCGGATGTTGTTATACCCATCAAAGCCGATTTTGACGTTGTAGACGCCCTCGCTGTCCTTTTGCATGGTGGTAATACCAAGGACGCCCAAAAGCGCGGCCTTTTGCGTTTTTTTCGGGCCACGCACCGGCTGCTCCTGCGTGCCCCACCCCTCGTCTGTGGGCACGGCCTGCAGCTCCGTCCGGATGGCGTCCGCCACGATTTTTGCTCCATCGTGGATGGCGGGGCCAACAACTTTTTCCACAGCCTCTTTTTCAAGGCGGCTGAGTTTTAGGATGTACTCCTCCCCGCCCTTAAAGCTGATAGTCGCCATCAAATCGCCTCCCACACCCACTCGTAATGATAAAATCCGGTGTCCGCCTCGTACTGTACGGAGTTCAGCGCCCACGCAATGCCGTGGGCGTCAAAGCTCTCCCCCAGTGCGTCCGCCCATGAGTCCAGCTCCTGTTTGGTGTAGAGGTCCGTGGTGCCGGTCACGGCCCGCTCGCCGTGGCCGTTGTCCCCGGCAAGGTCATTAGACCCATCCTCCTGCCACACAAAGTAGCGGTCGGATTTAATGCTGGCGGCGTGGCTTACCGCGTCCGTCACCGCTCGGTGGGCGGCGATAATGCGCTCATACCATGTCATGGCCCACCTCGTATCTCTGCTCAATTTTAAGGAGCGTCAAGTCCATGCTGGGCGGGTAGCTTTCCGTGTTGGTCTGCACAAGGTCAATGCGGTACTGTTTACCGTCCTCCGTCACCGCAATGTCCTGACTGCTGACCCTTGGCGCCTTGGGTACCCGGAGCACCCGCTCGATTTGGGCTTGATTTTGCCGCCCCTCGTAATAGCGCTGGATGCCAAGCCGCCGCTCCTCGTACCGGAGCTTGATTTTGGCGGCAAGCTGCTGCTTTGGCTGGTAGCCCGGCTTCGCCGCGTCCTCCACGGTGCAGATGGTCACGATCCCGTCCTCAAAGCCCTGCGTCACCCGCCCGTCACTGCGGGGTCGGTACGGACTCGTCCACGGCATACGCGCTCACCCGCCTTTCCGTCTGCATCCCCAAAATCAGTGCCTGATAATTGGTCTCAAATACCTCCATGGCGCTGTCTCTGGCGTACCGCACATACTCCATCAAGAGCGTCCGGGGCTTTCCGTCCGCCGTGTAGTCCTGCCGGCTCCCCGCCTTGTCATCCAAGTACACCATGCCGGAGGCGATGAGGCCGGACACCTTGGTATCCGTGTCCTCATCGCTCCATGTGATGCTCAGATAATTTTTGACGTCTGCCAGCAGCCCGTCCGGCAGGCTGCCGCGCTCCGCCATCAGGACTTGGTCACGGTGACGGTGTAGGTCTTTTTGGAGGTACCGTCAGCGGCGGTCACATTGACCTTAACGGTGTTGCTGCCGGTCTGCCACGTGGCGGCGCTGCCGTTGTCGATCTTGGCGTTGTTCACCAGCACCTCGATCTCGGCCCCGGCGTCAGCAGGCACGGCAGTGATGGTGTTGGTTGCGTTGGTGGTCGCGGCCGTGTAGCTCACGGTGCCCGCCGCAAAGGTGGGCGACAGCGCCAGAGACCCGATAGAGAGGGCGCTCAGCGTGGCGTCATCGGAGGCCGTGGTCTCCGTCACCTGCGTCACTTTCCACGTGGTGGGCTTCAGGCCGCTGATGTCCAGCAGCAAAAATGCGTTGTTGTCAAGGGGCATACCGTTGGCATAGCCCTTGATGAGATACACCCGCTCGTCCTCCAAAAAGTGGTAGTGGTCGCTGTACTCAATGCGGCCGTTGGTGGCGGTGCCAGCCAGCGCCAGATACCGGTCCGCAAGACCGATCACCGCCTTGCCCCGGCTCAAAGCAGGGGTCTGGATAATGGTCATGGGATAGGGCATCACGTCATTGCGGTAAGTACCGTCCGGAGCCATCAGCGTGGTAGCGGGCATGACCTTCTGGTAGTAGTCCTGTGGATTGACCAGCAGAATGACGTTCTGCACCCGGCGGGCCTTGCCGTTGGGGTCTGCCGCCAGAATGGAGATCAGATTGCCCACCGTCACGGGGCTCAGGTCGCTGACCTTTACGGCGGCCTTTTCCGGGTAAGCATTGCCGGAGCGGGTCACGTTGTCGCCCACCTGACGGGTCATGCCAATGGGCTTTTTATCGCCGTCACCCGCAACGAGGCCCGCCTCCATGCCGTTGGCAAATGCCTCGTACAAAATCTCCCGCACATAGCGGTCCAGCCACTCCGGGCCAAGGTCCAGCATGGCCTTGCACACCGGCAAAAATGCGCTGAGCTTGAGGAGCTGGGTGTTGATCTTTTTAAAGCCGCTGGTCAGCTCCTTAACAATGTCGTCGCACAGGTCACCCCATGCCGCCTCCTCATAGCCGTTGGTGTTCACCATGATCTCCACGGCGCCGCCGGTGGCCCGGAAATTGATGCGGCTCAGCAGGGGATGGTTGGTCTGCAGATCCTCAAAAACTGAGTCGATCACCGTCTTGGGCATCACGGCGTCCATGCCGGTCACAGCCTGCCGGGGGTCAAGGGCGCGCATGGCTTCGCCCAGCTTCTGGTAATAGGTTTTTTCCTCGGCGGTGAGCTGGTGCACACCCCGGGCGGTCAGGATGCGACTGTCCATCTCTTGCCGCAGGTCGCTCATCTGCTGCTCGTACTCCTGCTTTACGTCAAGGCCCACCCGCTGGAGCATCTCGTCAAAGGCCGCCTGAAATGCCTCGGCGTCGTTGTCCTTTACGGCCTTCTGGATGAGGCCCCGCAGCACCTCGCGGCTCCGGATAGTGTTGTTGTTTGTCATGTTCGTCTCCTTTCAAATTTCAGCCAAACAGGCTCATAATACGGTTTTTCTGCTCCGGCTTTTTCTGGGTTTGGGGAGCAGGCGGCGTTTCCGGGGCGGCGGTCAGCTGCCGCAGCTGGGCGGCAAGGCTTTTTTGCACATGGATACGCTGCTCCAGCGTCAGATTTGCCTTTTGCATAATGTCCGCCGCCTTGCTCATGTCTGCGTCTTTGTCTGCGTACTGGTCGGCCAATCCCAGCTCCATGCACTGCGCAGCGGTCAGCCACGTCTCGGCGTCGCACATCTCTTTGAGTTTCCCGGCGTCCAGCTTTTCCCCGGCTTTTTGGAGGTACGCCGCCATGCCCGCCTCATTGATGGCGTCCAGATCGTCCGCTGATTTCCGCAACTCCGCCGCGTTGCCAAAAATCCCCCAGCTCATATTGTGGATCATCATCATGGTGTTCCGGGGCATGATCACCGTGTCTCCTGCCATGGCGATGACCGATGCAATAGAGCACGCAAATCCGTCCACATACACCGTCTTGTGGGCGCTGTGCCGCTTGAGCTGGTTATAGATGGCTGTACCCTCTGTCACACTGCCGCCTGCGCTGTTGATGTAGATGGCGATTTCCTTGGCGTCCGGGTACTCCGCCAGCGCGTCCCGCAGCGCCTTGGCGCTGGTCTCGCTGCGGATGACCTCGCCCGTCCAAAAATTCTGGCTGTCGCCCTCCACGTCGCCGTAGATGTAGAGCTCCAGCGTTCCGGCGTCCTCCGCCCGCTGCTTCAGCGCCCACATCCGTCTGTCCGGCTGATTACTCATTGCCTGCTCCTTTCTCGCCGCCAAGCTGCTGGGCGGCCTCTTGTATTTTTGCGATGTTAAGGGTCAAAAAGTGCTCGTTGGCCCAGTCCTCGCCGATGGCCGCCTGATTGGTTGCCCGCAGCACATCGTTGACCGAGAAGGCGCCGCTGCCCACCAGCTTTTCCACGTTTGCCGCGTTGGCAAAAATGTCAAAGTGGAGGATGGCGGAGGAGTCCACCCGGACAAAATTGCCCTGCTTCCACCCGTCATAGCCGTAGCGCTTGCGGGTGATCTCCTCTTGCAGCTGGTCGCAGATGGGGTCGATACACTGGGTCAAAAAGCGGCTGTTGGCGTCCGCGGTCCCCTGCACGGTGCCGTTCACCAGCACCGCCGGGATGAGAAAGCCCCTTGCCGTAAAATCAAAAATGTCCTCAATGAGATTGCGGATGTCCCGGCTGTCTCCGCTTTTGCTGCTGCCGGAGCTGCCGCCATCGGAGCGCTCGTAGTTGTACCCGTCAAATTCCGGCAGCACTGCCGCGTCGCTGTCAAAAAAGGGCTTGATCTGTTCGGCGATCATTTTCGCAAATTTTGCCTCAAAGTCCTGCGTGCCCGCCGCGATCTGGTTGACATGGACTTTCCAGTGCTGCCCCCGGTCCCATTGGTAGGCGCGCATGGCCGCTCTTGCCAGCCGATAATAGGAGGCATACAGCCCGTCGATCACCGGCCGCATGGCGTTGTGGTGGAGCTTCAGGTGTAAAATTTCGTTTTCCCGGAACGTCTTATCGTAGGCGGTGTCCCCCACCGTTACTCCGGTATACTCGTTCATCCGCACGGCCCAGTGGGTGTTTTGCTGCCAGCTGTCCGCCACAAGCACGGCGTCCGTCCCGGTGTCCCGCCGCCTGCTCGATACGATCAGCGCCTCATTGTCCGTGTAAAGCTTGCCAACAGCCTTGTGCCAGAACATCGTGCTGTTTTCGTTTAGGTTCGGCTCGTAGTTCCACATGTAATACTCGCGGTCCTGCGTTTCTTCGCCGCCCCGGAATACCCGCACTTCGCACCGTCCGATGGCGTTGGCCACCATATTGGCGCAGGTCCAAAAGCATAGCTGCCGTATCTGCAGGTCCGCCGCCGCGTCAAAAAGCTCTTGGCACGTGACCTCTGCCGTGGTCTCTGCTCCGCTTTTTCCCCGCAGCCATTCCAAAAATTTTAGTCCCATGGTCTCCCCTCTCCGGCGCTACATCTCGATCCGCATCTGCGCTGTGTAGTCTGCAAACCGTTTTTTCTGCGCCGCAAAATAATCCGGGTCCAGCTCGCAGCCCGCAAAGTCAAGCCCCATATCATAGGCCGCGATGCGGCTGCTCCCGCTGCCTAAATGTGTATCAAGGATTTTGTCTCCCGGCTTGGCGTATCTGTTAAAAATCCACGTATACAACGCCACCGGTTTTTGCGTCGGGTGGATGCGCTCGTTTGTCATTCTTTGCGGCGCAAAATAAAACGTTTTTGCCGGTGTGCCAAACGATGTCCATGCAAACTCGCAAGATGCAAAAGATAAATTTTCCGGCATATTTTTGTCCCATATCAAAAAGCATTTGCACGGTGGGAGCGGGAAATAATTACCCCCCCCAAATTACTTGGTTTTTACTAACTCTTTGTAATTCGGCAAAGTATTTTTCGCTCGGGGCGTTGGCATCCCATTTGTTTTTGTTTGCGTTGTACTTTTTTAAGACGCCGCTCTCCGTAATTGATATCCCGTATGGCGGGTCTACCACAGCCAAATCAAACGCTTTGTTTGGCAGCGTCCGCATATATTCCATGCAGTCCATGTTGTAGGCCGTGTTCATGTAGTGCTTCTCCTCTGCGGTCCGATTCGGACCGTCATAGTCTGATAGCTCCCATCATCGGCGCCGCCAGCGGCGTGCCGGTGCCCAGCAGCGGCTCAATGGTCATGCTGGCTACCAGCGCCATAAAGGGGTCTGTTTTTCGGCTTTTTGCCTCGATTTTGGCGTAGATAAAATTGCCGGTGTCCACGCCCAGCTTTCGCGAGCTCCGCACCCGCTTGGTGTTGTTGACCGCCCACCGCAAACACGGGTTGTTGCCCCAGCAAAAAAGCTCCCGGTCAAAGCACTCCTGTATGACCGGCTCCACCTGCATAATGTCCGAGGGCCGCACCAGCTTTACCCGGCTTTTATCCGCCGCGTCAAAGCCGATAGCCCGCATACTTTCCGCAACCAGCGTCCAGCGGTAGTGGTCCATTGCCAGCGCCTTGATGTTGTACTTTTGGGCGGCGCTCTGGATATAGGCCGCGATCAGGTCCGGGCTGATGCTCACATCGTCCACCACTGTAAGGTGTCCTTCCTCCGCCCATGTTTGCCATGGGGCCTTGACCCTTGGCAGCGTCTTGGACTGGCGGCACACCCATGCGTGGTTAATGTCAAATCGGTCGGTTCCCCGCCGGAAATGGAGGTTGATGCCCGCCCAGTCGCTCAGCTCTGCGTAGTCCAGCCCCACCGTGCAGGTCCAGCCCTGCATATCCGGCAGCGGTCTGTTTGTTTTCAAGATTTTTTCGTAATCTGTCACGCTGATCTCCTGATACCCCGCCCGAAGACCCATGCGCTTTGTCAAAAAATCGCCGTTTTGCTCCGGGTGCTCCACCCAATCCCGGTACTCGTCCGCAGTCTCCTGCTTTAAGTCCGGCAAAAAATAGAGAGATGGATTTGCCATGTACCAGTTGTCCGGGTCATGCACCTGCTCCCTCGTTTCAAGGCAGCAGATAAACGGCAAAAATCCGTTGTCAGGCTCGTTCTCAAAGAGGATGCGCCTTCCCCGGGCCAGATAGTCATCCAGCGGCCCGTCATTGACCTCGCCGTTGGAGGTAAAGATACCCACCCGGGGCTGGGCCACCTTGCCCTGCCCGGTGACAAAAACCTTGATATTGGCGTAATTTTCAAATTGGTGGACCTCGTTAAAAATGACCTTGCCGGAGCGCATACCGTCCCGCCCCTTGGGGTTATTGGTCCGGCCTTTGATAACGCCCTTGTTGGCCCGCCCTTGCGCCAATTCTTTGGTGTGGTAGTAATACCGCTTCAGCTTTCCCTCGTGGGTGGGGCTTTCCAGCGCCGCCACCAAGTCAAGCACCGGTGTCATGGCCTGCTCCTCGTTGTTGGCGCAGATGTCCACATTGTAGTGCCCCACCGGGTTATAGGGGGACACGGAGCACATAGAGTCAAACGCGATATACCCGTCTTTGCCCGCGCCCCGCCCCACCATGCAGAAAAGCGTTTTCCACCGGGGTCGCCCCTCCGCCGTGTAAGTGCAGTTCCAAAGCGCGGTCAAAAATTCCTGCCACGGAAAAAGCCGTTTGTAGGGGAAATACCTTGCAAGACCCAGATAGTGCCGCAGCTGCTCGGTGTCCACCCGGAGGTCTTCCTCCGCAAAACACTGCCGGATATGCGCCGCCAGCGCGTGCTGTTCCCGGCAGGCCCGTGGCGCGTCCGCCTCCACGGCTTTGAGGTAATTCAGTACCTCCCCGGGCAGCTCACAGCTCATCGTCCACGCCTCCCGGCACATCGGAGGATTTTGCCGCCGCGTCCTTAAAGCCCAGCGCGGTCCATACTGCCAGCATTTGCCGTGCCACCTGCACTTCCAGCGATACACTGCGGTTTTCCGCAATGCGGCCCCGGTCATCAATTACAGTCAGTCCCCGCTCGGCAACATCTGCCTGCAGTTCCTGCCGCCGCGCCCAGAAATCCAGATACTCGTCCACCTTGTCGGTGTAGGCTTTTTCCAGCAGTCCCCGCGCCTCCAAGTTTTCCAGCATGGAGCTTTTCAGTTCTGCGTACTTTTTGGTTTTTCGCCAATCCGTTTTCTTCGGCATGGTTTTCCTCCTTTCCGTCCGGTGCACACGGCGGCTCTCGCAGCTGCCCCGCCTCAAGAGCCGCCGCAGGAGGATCAAGCCCGCCGCGGCGCAAGCGCCGCCGTGCACACCGGCTTATTATCCGTGGTCCGATTCGGACCGCCGCCCACATCGCCTACGTCAATACCCCGCGCATCCAGCGCAAGCCTTCGGCGTATGCAGGCGGCTTTTGTTTTTTTTCCGCGCTGTCCGTTTTTGCCTGCCAGCGCATTTACTGTTCCGGGGCATCACCCGGCCCCCGACACGCGGGGGCTCGGGCGGTGAGGAAAGGAAAATGGAGCCGGCCCGGAGGCCGGGTGATGCCCCGGATTTTTTGCGTTTGCCTTTTTGCGGTTTTGACGCGTATCAGCGTTTTCTGTCACT
>ERZ773146.1285-NODE-1285-length-18162-cov-35.746617_pt1 | contig 18162 bp, 20 predicted proteins | sample MGYA00580847_ERZ773146 | MGnify/ENA primary metagenome ERZ773146 (study PRJEB29015, sample SAMEA2737830) | human gut metagenome | biome: human gut; feature: human-associated habitat; material: faeces | place: China | collected 2012 ...
TGTTGATTTTGACAGGCGGGGCGGGGTTTTATTGGGTGCGGGCGGCTCTGCCGCCCGTGCATGACCTTACTCACAGCTTTCCTGTTCCTCCGGCACCTCGGGCATCGTCCGCAGCTGCTCCAGCGTGATGCCATCCACATATTTATTGATCAGGTCATTCAGCCCGGACCAGAAGTCCAGCGTGTGGCACTGGCTGCGGTGGGGGCAGTCCACCGACGACGCCAAACACGGGATGGCCGTCAGCTCACCCTCGACGGCGCGCAGGATCTCGCCGGAGGTGATCTCCCCTGCCGGGCGCGCAAGCCGGTAGCCGCCCTGCGCACCGCGCACGCTGGATACCAGCCCGGCCTTCGCCAGCGGGGTGACGATCTGCTCCAGATATTTTAAGCTGATGCGCTGCTTATCACTGATGTCCTTCAGCGGGATCAGGTCGTTGGGGCGGTTGGCCAGTTCCACCATCAGGCGCAGGGCATAACGGTCACGGGTCGAAAATTTCATGGTAAAGCTCCCTTTATCGGAATTAGTAACATTAATCATAGCATAATTCTAGGAATTTTGCAAGTTGTCAACCTATTAAACTAGTAGGATATATGCAAAATGCCGAAATGTGCAATTTTATGCAAACAAGTGTTGACAGAATCGGCTCACAGGCGTATACTGTGAGCCATGGAAGGCAAACAACGCCGACCAAAGATTCAAGAAAGGGGTACAGAACTATGAATGCAGTCTGCTTTGGTATGATGATGTGCATGTGCATGATGCGTAAGCGTCCTGTGCCAGCTTTCTTGTGCGCAAATTACAGCGCATAATGAAAACTTGCAGCGGGATGCCGGAAAGCCGACATCCCGCTTTTGTTTGGAAAGGAAGTTTGTGACTATGGAAAGAGGTTCCGTTTACAAGCAGCCCGGTGTGCGAATGTGACGCTTTGAGGGAAGCTGACCGTTCAAAACCAACACACCTGACGATATATAAAGGAGAATTTACCATGAAAAAACTGATTTCTGCAACGCTCGCCGCTTCTCTGGCCCTGTCGCTGGCCGCCTGCGGCTCCTCCGCTTCTACTGATTCCGTCGCCGCATCCTCTGAGGCTGCCTCCACCGAGAGCACCGCAGCTTCCTCCGAGGCTGCCGAGTCCACCGCCGAGACCAGCGAACTGGCCGGTACGACCCTGAAGGTCGCCGCCTCCCCCACGCCCCATGCCGAGATTCTGAACGTGGCCAAGGAGGTTCTGGCCGAGCAGGGCATCGACCTCGAGGTTGTTGAGTTCAGCGACTACGTCCAGCCCAACCTCGTCACCGAGAGCGGCGAGGTTGACGCCAACTACTTCCAGCACACCCCCTACCTCGACAGCTTCAACGAGGAGAACGGCACCCATCTGGTCAGCGTCGGCGCGGTCCACTATGAGCCGTTCGGCATCTATCCGGGCAAGAGCGATGATCTGGCAAACATTGCGGACGGCGCGACCATCGCCGTGCCCAACGACACCACCAACGAGGCCCGCGCTCTGCAGCTGCTGGCCGCCCAGGGCCTGATCACCGTCCGCGACGGCGCCGGTCTGACCGCTACGGTCAACGACATCACCGACAACCCCCACAACCTGCAGATCAAGGAGATCGAGGCTGCCCAGCTGCCCCGCACCGTGCAGGATGTTGACTTCGCCGTCATCAACGGCAACTACGCAATGGAGGCCGGCTTCTCCGTCGGCAAGGATGCTCTTGCTACCGAGGATGCTTCCTCCGAGGCTGCCCAGACCTACGCCAACGTACTGGTTGTGAAGGAAGGCCGCGAGAACGACCCCGCAATTCAGGCGCTGTACGCTGCCCTGACCAGCGATAAGGTCAAGGATTACATCAACAGCACCTACGACGGTGCGGTTGTGCCGATTTTCTAAGGAAAAACATATCCGCGGTAAGGTTGTAGGGGCGATCATTGACCGCCCGCGGGCGAGCAATGCTCGCCCCTACAGTGCAAGGCCTTAATAGAAAAGAAAGCCCTTGCAACCTGCCGGAATATAGAGTACAATCAATAGCGAATGAGTTTTTGCGCTCATTCGCTATCTTTGTAAATGAGGGAGAATCACCCATGATCGAACTGCAACACCTGACCAAGCGCTTTGCCACGCAGGGCGGCACGGTCGTCGCGCTGAACGACATCAACCTGACGATCCGGGACGGCGACGTCTACGGCATCATCGGTATGTCGGGCGCCGGAAAATCAACACTGGTACGCTGCATCAATATGCTGGAGCGCCCGGACGAGGGAAATGTCATCGTCAACGGTAAGCAGATGCAGGACCTGCGCGCCGCCGACCTGCGCGCGGCCCGGCGTGAGATCACCATGATTTTTCAGCAGTTCAACCTGCTGATGCAGCGCACCTGTCTGCGCAATATCATGTTCCCGATGGAGCTGGCGAAGGTCCCCAAAGACAAGGCCGAGGCCCGCGCCCGTGAGCTGCTGGAGCTGGTTGGTCTGCCCGATAAGGCCGACGCCTACCCGGCGCAGCTGTCCGGCGGCCAGAAGCAGCGCATTGCGATTGCCCGTGCGCTGGCAACGGACCCGAAGGTGCTGCTCTGCGACGAGGCGACGAGCGCCCTGGACCCGAACACGACCCACGCCATTTTGCAGCTCATTCAAAAAATCAACCGTGAGCTTGGCATCACAGTCGTCATCATCACCCACCAGATGAGCGTTGTGGAGGAGGTCTGCAACCGTGTGGCCATTCTCGATAACGGCACCGTCGTCGAGGAGGGTGAGGTACAGGCTATCTTCAGCCATCCTACATCCAAGGCGGCGCGGCGGCTCGTCTACCCCGCCGGTGCGCCCCAGGCCGAGGTCCTGCCCGGCCACAAGCTGGTTCGTGTGGCCTTCGGCGGCACCCAGACCACGGACAAGCCGCTGGTGGCAAGCCTTGCCATTGAGTGCGGCGCGCTCGTCTCGATCATGGCGGCGGACACCCGCGTTGTGAACGGCCAGACGCTGGGCAGCATGCTGCTGGCGCTGCCCGATGACGACAAGGCCGCCGCGGCACTGGAGTACATCAGGAACTATCCCGGCATTACTTTTGAGGAGGTGAACGGCTGATGGCAGAGCTTTTTGCAGGCAAGGAATGGCAGACGTTCTTGCAGATTTTGCCCACCATTCCGTTTGAAACATGGGAGACCGTCTGGTCCACCGTCGTCGCAACGCTGCTGGCGCTGGTCATCGGTCTGCCGCTGGGCGTCTGCCTGGTCACGGGCGAACAGGGCGGCGTGCGTCCCCTGCCCCGCTGGCTTATGGCGCTGCTGAACGGCCTGGTGAATCTGCTGCGCAGCGTGCCGTTTTTGATTTTGATGATCATTGTCATTCCGCTGTCCCGCGCCATCGTGGGCACGTCCATCGGTACAGTGGCGTCCATTGTGCCGCTGGTCATCGCATCGTTCCCGTTTGTGTCGCGTCTGGTCGAGACCAGTATGCGCGAGGTGGACGCGGGTGTCATTGAGGCCGCCCAGAGCATGGGCGCAACGCCGCTGCAGATCATCACCAAGGTCATGGTGCCCGAAAGCATGCCGAGCCTGATTGCCAACGTGACGATTGCCGCCACGACCATCATGGGTTACGGCGCAATGGCCGGCATCATCGGCGGCGGCGGCCTTGGCAAGATCGCCATCAACTACGGTTACTACCGCTTTAACGTGGTGCTGGAGTTCTTTGCCACGGCGCTGCTGGTCGTGCTGGTACAGATTTTGCAGACCGTCGGCACAAAGCTGGCCATCAAGTGCGACAAGCGCATCCAGAAGTGATTTGAGGGAACCGAGATTTAACATATTTTTCAAATTGGCGTGACAGGGCGGACATAAATGCAGTGTATAGTATAACCAGAGTTAAGGGGGACGCCCCAAGACACATTACACTGCCGCCTTGGCCATGCCAGAAGCAATCGCTTCGGCCACGGCGCAGACAACCAACAAGGCCGTGAAGCCATTTGAATAGATACAAAAGCCTCCTGCATCGGTTGTGATGCAGGAGGCTTTTATTTTGGTGCGCCCGCCACGGTAAGGCGGGCTAACGTTTGCGGGAAGGCTGCGGGCCGGGCGTGCCCGGCCCCTACAAGGGAGGCGGGTGCCTTACAACCCGTTCACGTCCGCTATCAGCTGCTCCACGGCTTCGTCCTTCGTGGCCCAGCTGGTGCATACGCGCACGGCGGTGTGGTGCTTGTCGGGCTTGCCCATGTGGGTCATGGCGTAGGTCTCGGCCAGCTTGTCGTACCACTCGTCGGGCAGGACAAAGAACTGCTGGTTCGTCGGGGAGTCGTGCAGCACCTTGCAGCCCTTTGCCTCAAAGGCGGCGCGGATGCGTAGGGCCTGCTCGTCGGCCTTTTTCGCCATCGTGAAATACAGGCTGCTGCCGCTGCCGTCCTCGCCGTCCAGCAGAGCCAGGAACTGCTCGCCCAGCAGGCGGCCTTTCGCCAGCATGCCGCCGTGCTGCTTCAGGCAGTAGCGGAAATCGGGCTTCAGATCGTCGTTTGTGATGACGACGGCCTCGCCGAACAGCGCACCGCACTTGGTACCGCCCAAGTAAAACACGTCGCAGAGCGCGGCGTAGTCCTGCAGGCTCAGATCGTTGGCGGGACTCGTCAGGCCGTAGGCCATACGCGCGCCGTCCACGAACAGGTAGAGTCCCAGCTCGTAGCAGGCGGCGGAAATGTCGGTCAATTCTTCCTTGTTATAAAGGGTGCCGACCTCGGTGGGGTTCGAGATGTAGACCATGCCGGGCTGGACCTCGTGCTCGTGGCTGGCGTTGGCGCGGTGCTCCTCCACGGCTTTGCGGATCTGGCGGGCCGTGATCTTGCCGTTTTTGCCGGGCAGCGCCAGGCACTTGTGGCCTGTGGCCTCGATGGAGCCGGTCTCGTGCACATGGATGTGCCCGGAGTCGGCGCACAGCACGCCCTGCCACGGCTTGAGCGCCGCCGCAATGACGGTCAGATTCGCCTGGGTCGCACCGACGAAAAAGTGCACGTCGGCGTCGGGAGCGTCGCACAGGCGCTTGATCTGCGCGGCGGCCTTGGCGCAGTATTCATCCTCGCCATAGCCGGGGGTCTGGTCGAAATTGGTCTTTTGCAGAAGCTCCAAAACCGCGGGGGCCGCGCCCTCGCCATAGTCACATTCAAAACGAAGCATTTTTTTGACTCCTTAGTAAAGTATTGCACGCTTTGCAGGGGCGGACAGTATTTGCCCGCAGAGCCTTCCGGCTGCCGCAAGGCTGGCGGGCCGATGCGAGCATCGGCCCCTACAGGTACGGGCAAATTTCCAATCGGCCCACGCCGCGGGTGTTGCCATAATTATAACACTGTGATTCTCCACTTGCAAGTTTCGCCGCGGTACGCTATAATAATTCTACTTTTGGACAGAAAAGAGGAATTATATGGATCCCCAAAATCAACGCGAAAGCTTCGGCTCACGCCTTGGCTTCATTCTGGTCAGCGCGGGCTGTGCTATCGGCATCGGCAACGTCTGGCGCTTCCCCACAGTCACCGGCCAGTACGGCGGCGGCATCTTTGTACTGTTCTACCTGCTCTTTCTGGTGCTCATGGGTCTGCCGGTCCTGACGATGGAGCTGGCCGTGGGCCGTGCGGGCCGCGGCGCGGCGCGCAGCGCCTACAAGGCGCTGGAGCCCGGGGGCAGCAAGTGGCATATCCACGGCTGGTTCTGCATGGCGGGCTGTGTACTGCTGATGATGTACTACACCACCGTCTCCGGCTGGATGGTCGACTACTTCTTCCGCTTCCTGACCGGCAGCTTTGACGGCCTGACCTCCGAGCAGGCCGCAGGCGTCTTTGGCGAGATGCTCTCGAACCCTGTCGAGATGGTTTTCTGGATGGTCGTCATCACGCTGGCGGGCTTTGTCGTCTGCGGGCGCGGCCTGCAGGGCGGTCTGGAAAAGGTCGGCAAATGGATGATGAGCGCCCTGCTCGTATTGATCCTTGTGCTGGTTGTGCACAGCTTCACGCTGTCCGGCGCGGGCGAGGGCCTGGCCTTCTACCTGCTGCCCGACTGGTCCCGCGCCACTGGGCAGGGCCTGGGCAATGTCATCACGGCGGCCATGAACCAGTCGTTCTTTACCTTAAGCCTCGGCATCGGCGCAATTGAGATTTTCGGCAGCTACATGGACCGCGGCTTCACCCTGCCGGGTGAGGCCGCCCGCATCTGCGTGCTGGACACCTTTGTGGCAGTCTGCGCGGGCCTTATCATCTTCCCGGCCTGCTTCTCCTTCGGCATCTCGCCCGACGCGGGACCGAGCTTGATTTTCATCACGCTGCCCAACGTCTTTACAAACATGGCGGGCGGACGCCTGTGGGGCGCGCTGTTCTTCCTGTTCATGACGTTCGCCAGCTTCTCCACGGTCATTGCAGTGTTTGAGAACATCATCGCCTGTGCGCGGGAGAATTTCGGCTGGGACCGCCGCAGGGCCTGTCTGGTGGGCGCGGCGGCGCTGGTCGTGCTGGGCCTGCCCTGCGCGCTGGGCTACAACGTGTGGAGCGGCATCCAGCCCCTGGGCGCGGGCAGCACCGTACTGGATTTTGAGGACTTCCTTGTCAGCAATGTTCTGCTGCCGGGCGGCAGTCTTGTTTATCTGCTGTTCTGTGTCACCAAATGGGGCTGGGGCTTCGACAAATACACCGCCGAGTGCAACACCGGCAGCGGCCCCAAAATGCCGCAGTGGGTCAAGCCCTACTTTAAATACGTTCTGCCGGTCCTGATCGCCGTCATTCTGGTGCAGGGTCTGCTCTGAAGCAAAATGCCGCGCGACTCCCTGTGAGCCGCGCGGCATTTGTTAATTGCGGTTTACCTCCGGGTTATCGGTGCGCCCCAGCAGATAGTCTATACTGACGTTATAGAAGTCGGCCAGCTTGACCAGCCTTTCTGCGGTCAGCTCAATAACGCCGTTTTCATACTGAGAGTAGGTGTTCTGGGATACATGGAGGACACTGGCAAGATCGCACTGACGAAAATCGTGATCTTCCCGTAGACTTCGTATGTTCGGATATTCCATAGGTTGACTACCTCCTTACGACTATTATCGTTATCTTGGAGGCAGATATTGATATTTATCTGTAATACAGATATAATATATTGCATAACAATAGGAAGAAACGATACGACGGAAAGAACCATAAAAAACGCAAAAGTGCCGTGAGGGAGCTTCCTCGCGGCACTTTTGCGTGTCAAAAAACACCAATTCTGCCATATAAAGACTGTAGGGGCGAGCACTGCTCACCCCTACAATGCACTTTTTGAGTATCGGCTCACGCCGACTGCGCGTTCAGCCAGCGGTGCAGCTCGTCCCGGATGGCGGCAAACGCGGCGGCGGTGTCCGGGTTATCGGTTTTAAAATCCAGCAGCCGCCACAGCCAGCCCTGCTCGTCCACGATGCGCAGGCTCTCGGGATAGCACAGCTCAAACACAAGCGACGCATGGCCGACGGCGTTGTCGGCGGGGTACTGCTTTAAGCTGTGCAGCACGCAGTGGTGGGCGTAAAAGGCGTCCAGCACGGCGGGCGTCACCGGGCTCCGGCGCAGCGCCGCCGTGCTGACGTTGTAAATTTCCTCCATCGGTGTCTCGACGTTGACCCGCAGAATGTCGATTTTGTCGGCGTCGCGCAAAATCTGGCAGAACAGCCGCGTGCGGTCATCCAGCGCCTCCGGCAGACGGAACGCGCTGTGCCATTCCACAGCGGTGCGCAGCAGTGCGTCGGCACCGGCATCGTCCAGATAGTCCCGGATGCGTCCCTCGTCGAACAGCACCGCGACGCTCAGCGCGGCGTGGCTGACCGACTGTGCATCGATAAATGTGTTGTAGCGGCGCAGCTGCTCAAAGCGGCCTACATCGTGCAGGATGCCGGACAGCCACGCCAGATCGACATCCTCCGGCGGCAGGGCCAGGCTTTGGGCAATGCGGGCGCAGAGCGCCGCCACGCGGTAGGTATGGTCGATTTTCAATTTGACCTTGGCGTCAGCGGCGTTGTAGTGCGCGGCATAGTCGGCAAAGGCTTTTTGTGCGCGGGCACGGTCAATTTTCATACTATCACTTCCTTGTTTCAGTGTACCACATCCGGCAAAATGCGTAAACTGCAATGTTTATAAAATTTACTCCACAACGAATGACATTTTTGGATAAATAGTTTAAAAATCCTTGACATCGGGGCAAAAAAACGCTATTCTTAAAGTAGTAAATCGCGAGGAAGGCGGTGCATACGATGAACGCCAAAGGGGACGCAAACCGCAGTGTGCGCATGACCAAGCAGAGGCTCTACCAGGCGCTTATTACGCTGTTGCAGCAGAAAAGTCTGCGGGAAATTACAGTCCGGGAGCTGACCGAGCTGGCAGGGATCAGCCGCGGCACATTCTATTTTCACTACGCGGACATTTATGCCCTGATGGACCAGCTGGAGGCCGCCCAACTGGCACGGCTGAACGACCTGATGGACACCCTGATCCCCAGCATCTCGCAGGAAGACGCGCCCCCCGCGCTGGTGGCGCTGTTCACCTACATGACCGAGAACCCCGACCTCTGCCAGGCCCTCTACGGCAAAAGCTGGGAGTCGGAGTTCACCCGCAACGCCAAAAAGCTGATTGCAGAGCGCTGCCTGGGCGAGTTTGCACCCGACGGCGGCACCGAGGAGCAGAAATATATGCTGGCCTTTGCGGTGAACGGCTGCTTTGGCACGATTGTAGCCTGGCAGGAGGCCGGTTTTCAGCCGCCCGCGGCGGAGATCGCCCGCATCACCTGGCAGGCCATCCGCGCTGTGAAGGGGCGGATGTGAGCAAAGCAAGTTTCCCTTGCCTGCCTTGCCTTTTGGGGCAAGACGGGGTATAATATAATTACAAGTACGCCCGCCTGACCGGGCTGATGAAGGAGAGTTTTACGATGGGTTTCTTTGATTTTCTGAAAAAGTCTGCCGAGCCTGCCGCCCCCGCGGCCCCAGCCTTCCCCGTGACCCTGGCTGCTGATGCCAAGGGTACCGTTGTGGCGATGGAGAACATCCCCGACGAGGTGTTTGCACAGGGCATCCTGGGCAAGTGCTGCGGCATCGACCCTACCGAGGGCAAAATTTACGCCCCCGCGGACGGTGAGATCACCCAGGCCCCCGACAGCGGCCACGCGCTGGGCATCATGACCACTGCCGGTGTTGAGGTGCTGATCCATGTCGGTGTTGACACCGTCGAGATGAAGGGCGACGGCTTCAGCCCGAAGGTCAAGGAGGGCGACAAGGTCAAGAAGGGCGATCTGCTGCTGGAGATGGATCTGGACAAAATCGCGGCTGCTGCTCACCCTGCTGTGGTGATTACCGTCGTCACGAACACCGATGATTTCAAGGACGTCGAGGTCGTGGCCTCCGGCGCCGTGGAGCCGGGCGCGGATCTGATCAAGATCAGCAAGTAAATTTTTACCGATAAAAAAGCGGGCACCCGATTGGGTGTCCGCTTTTTGGCTTCCCCCGAGGGGGAAGCTGTCACCGTAAGGTGACTGATGAGGGCAGAGCTTGCCATGGCTGCCCGTTTGCGGTTCGCAATCGGTAGCTTGCCCCTCATCCGGCCCTGCGGGGCCACCTTCCCCCGCGGGGGAAGGCTTTAGGATTTCGCGGCCCCGCAGAGAATACGCTTTTTCTTCCTATCGATCACTCCTGTCCGGGTGTTTTTGAGTACAGCTGCAGTATACCCGGTACAGATGAAAGAACATTGAAGAAAGCGTGTAAAACCTGAGGGGAATCGTGTGGATAAAATTTGAAAGGCTTGACAATCAGCGATGGGCGTGTATAATAGGTTTGGACATAAAAACAGGGGCGCTGAGGGGCATCCTCGGCTGAGATCGAAACAAACCGCAGTTTCGGGTCGCCTTGAACCTGATCCGGGCAATGCCGGCGTAGGAAGTTTGACCCAACACGTCATAACGCTTTTGCGCCTGCAAGTGTACCTTGCGGGCGCTTTCCTGTTTTTACGTTACATTTTTTGAGGAGTGGATACCATGTCCAAAACCTATTCCAAGACCCGCACTCTTGTGGAGTGCGCCCTGATGATCGCCCTGGGCACCGTGCTGGCGAACATCAAAATTTTTGAGATGCCCAACGGCGGCTCCATCACCCTGCTGAGCATGCTGCCGTTCATCCTGGTCTCCTACCGCCACGGCACAAAATGGGGACTGTTCACGGGCTTTGTCAACAGCCTGCTGCAGATGCTGCTGGGCTTCTACGCGCCCCCGGCTCCCGGCCTGCTGCCGCTGGTGGGTATGATCCTGCTGGACTACGTGCTGGCCTTCACCCTGCTGGGTCTGGCCGGTGCGATTGCCAAGCCGTTCAAGAACCGTCTGGTCGGCGTGGCCGTCGGCACGGCAGCGGTGTGCGGCATCCGCTTCCTGTGCAGCTTCCTGTCCGGCGTGCTGATCTGGGGCAACCTGAGCGACGGTCTGCCCGCCTGGACCTACAGCCTGACCTACAACGGCAGCTATATGCTGCCCGAGACCATCCTGACCACGGTGGCCGCGGTGCTGATCTACAAGGCAGCCCCGCAGCTGTTTGCCGCGCAGGAGCAGTAAGCGCTAAATACTTTTCCCGGTACGCACGGTATGAGCGTACCGGGATTTTTTGTTGATTGCAGAGCGGTAGGGGCCGGGCATGCCCGGCCCGCGGCGTTTTGATAAGCGCACGTTTCCGGGCAGTTTGTAGGGGAGGGTCTTGACCCTCCCGTGCCGGTTCTCGGCGGAGGCAGGTGTCCGGGAGGGATGAATCCCTCACCTACGGGTGAACCGTGAACGGGCAACGGCGCAGACTGGCGGGCCGGGCATGTCCGGCCCCTACAAACCGGCCCAAAACAAGCATTGAATCGGTGTAGGGGGCGGCGTCCTCGACGCCCCGCGGAGGGGTCAAGACCCCTCCCTACAAGCCGATTTTTAAGGGCTGTAGGGGCGGATTCCATATCCGCCCGTGCCCGCTCTCGGCAATGCAAAAATGCCCCGGTACGCAGAAACGCACACCGGGGCATTGGCTTTACGTAAGTATCAGTAGTTCATAATGTCTTTCACAACACCGGACATCGAGAAGAGCTTGGCGGACAGATGGTCGAGGTAGACGATGCCGAGCTTGTTGCCCGTCTCCTCATTATACATGTCGGCCAGCTGGGGCATGACCTGGAACGCGGCGGCCTGGGCCTCGGGGCTGTTGTCAAAGTTCGCCGTGCCCTGCACGCGCAGCCACTCGCCGCGGTCATTGGCGGCGCAGATCTCGAGGTTCGTGTTGTCCAAAAGCTGCTTGTAGGCGGCCTTGTGCTTGCCCAGGGCAATGCACAGGTGGCCGTTGTACCACATGGCAAAACCGATGGGACGCACGCGGGGCAGATAGCCATCGACGGTGGCAAGGTAGAAGGTGGGATTCTCTTTCAGAAATTCCATGATTTCTTCATTTGGTTTCATGGTGTAAACCCTCCCGCAATATTACAGTGTGGCCAGCGCCGCTTTGATGCGTGCGGCGGCCTCCTTGGTGCGCTCGGCATCGCCGAACGCCGTCAGACGGAAATACCCCTTGCCGCAGGGGCCGAAGCCCTCGCCGGGGGTGCCCACAACGTGGGCGTGCTCGAGCAGCCAGTCAAAAAACTCCCAGCTGCCCATCTCGTTGGGGCAGCGCAGCCAGATGTAGGGGCTGTTCTTGCCGCCGCAGTACCAGACACCGGCCTCGTCCAGCGCTGCCGCAATGACAGCGGCGTTGGCGCGGTAGTAGTCGAGGTTCTGCTGAATCTCCTTCATGCCCTCGTCGGTAAAGACGGCCTCGGCACCGCGCTGCACAACATAGGCGACGCCGTTGAACTTCGTAGTCTGGCGGCGCAGCCACATCTTGTTCAGCTTGCCGCCGGCCAGCGCCTGCGGCACGACGGTGTAGCCGCAGCGCGTGCCGGTGAAGCCTGCGATCTTGGAGAAGCTGCACACCTCGATGGCAACCTCCTTCGCGCCCTCGACCTCAAAGATGCTGCGGGCGAGACCCGGCTCGGAGACGAAGCACTCGTATGCGGCGTCAAACAGGATGACCGCGTCATTGGCCTTCGCCCAGGCGACCCAGGCCTTGAGCTGCTCGACGGAGTAGGTCGCGCCGGTGGGGTTGTTGGGGCTGCAGATGTAGACGATGTCCGCGTGGGGGGCCTCGTCCGGCATCGGCAGGAAGCCGTTCTCCGCCGTGGCGGGCAGGTAGAGAATCTTGCGGCCCGCCATCACGTTGTCATCGACGTAGACCGGGTAGACCGGGTCGGGAACAAGGATCGTGTTGTCCTGACTGAACAGGTCCAGCAGGTTGCCCAGGTCGCTCTTGGCACCGTCAGAGATGAAAATTTCGGACATGTCCAGCTCGACACCGTGGCCCGCGTAATACCTGCGGATAGCGTCGCGCAGGAACTCATAGCCCTGCTCGCTGGGAATATAGCCGTGGAACGTACCCTTGTGGCCCTGCTCCTCAACGGCCTTGTGCATGGCCTCCGTCACGGATGCCGCCAGCGGCAGGGTGACGTCGCCGATGCCCAGACGGATGACGTCTGCCTCGGAATGGGCCTTCTGGTAGTCGGCTACCTTGTGGGCAATGGTGCTGAACAGATAGCTCTCGTTCAGCTCGGCGTAATGCGGATTCAGCTGCATTATGGTTCCCCCTCGTTTATACCTATATAGATTTACTTTACCACAATTCGCGGCGGTGTGCAATAGGCTTTTTACGCGGTGCGGTAGGGGCCGGGCATGCCCGGCCCTTGCGTGTGGGGCAGACGAGCGTCTATGGAAAGGCGGAGGGCCGCACATGTGCGGCCCCTACATGGAGTCCTGTCGGTTTACTTGTTCTCGTTGTCGTACAGCGCTTCGCACTTCTCGTCAATCTCCCTTGCGGGCAGCGACACGGCCATGGCCACCGCGGCACTGTAGCATTCCTCGGGGGTGAAGCCTTCGCCCGCCAGCGGGAAGTGCTGCAAAATCTTCTCGACCAGCTCGTCGTAATAGCGCGCGTAGAGCACGCCGCGGTCCGTGATGTAAATTTTGCCGTACCGCCGCCGCACAATGACCCCCTGCTTCATCAGGCTGGTCAGGATGCTGGTGACGCTGGGCTTGGTCACGCCCATGGCCTGCGCCAGTGCCAGCGGCGAGACCTCGGTGCTTTGCTGCGCCAGATGGTGGATGGCCAGCAGATAACGCAGGTTGGAATCGGTCAGGGTCAAGGTACATCTCTCCTTATACCAAACTAAAAGGGGGCGCGGGCCACGAACGGACCCGCGCCCCCTTCAGGCACTTATGCTTTACTTACTGTGGCAGGCACCGCCGCAGGTCTTACAATTACCTGTGCAGCCGCCGTGACTGCCGCAGCCGCCGCCCCCGCAGGAGCCGTCACAGCAGCCGAGGCCGCCGGTCTTGTGTTCATGATACAAGAGCCAGCCGGTACCGCCAAACACGAAAATCGAAACGATGATCGTAGGCAGGTTGAAATTAGCAGCTAAAAACTCCATCATAAAAAGTCCGCTCCTTTCCGGAAGAATACGGTATTATCGTACACTCAAAATTACTTGGAAGCAACAGCCTTCTTGGAATCGAACTGAACCTCGTTGACGTTCTCGTACTTGTTGGGACGGAACAGCAGGTAGAGGGTCAGAGCGATGATGGCGACAGCCACGATGGTGAAGAAGTTGAAGCCGACCTCGCCGGTGATCAGGCCGCCGATCTGGTAAACGACCAGAGAAGCGCAGTAGGCCAGCAGGCACATATAGCCGATGGCGATAGCAGTCCACTTGCCGTTGTTCATCTCGCGCTTGATGGCGCCCATAGCGGCAAAGCAGGGAGCGCACAGCAGGTTGAAGATCATGAAGCTGTAAGCGGAGAGGGCGGTGAAGTTGGCAGCAACCTCAGGCCAAATCTCGTCGCCATTGTCGGAGAGTTCGCCGCCGAAGTGGTACAGAACACCGAAGGTGCCGACGACGTTCTCCTTGGCGATCAGGCCGGAGATAGACGCGACGGTTGCACGCCAATCACCGAAGCCCTGCGGGATAAAGATCCAGGAAATTGCGCTTGCCACGATAGCCAGAATGGAGTTGTCCTGATCCTCGACCATCGTGAAGGCACCGTTCTCGAAGCCGAAGCCCTGCAGGAACCACAGGATGATGGTAGAAGCCAGAATGACGGTGCCGGCGCGCTTGATGAAGGACCAGCCGCGCTCCCAAGTGGCGCGCAGGACGTTGCCCCAGGCGGGCACATGGTAGGCGGGCAGCTCCATAACGAACGGAGCAGGGTCACCGGCAAACAGCTTCGTCTTTTTCAGGATGATGCCGGAGATGATGATGGCCGCGAAGCCGATGAAGTAAGCGGAGGTGGCAACCCAGCTGCTGCCGCCGAACAGAGCACCTGCAAACAGACCGATGATGGGCATCTTAGCGCCGCAGGGAATGAAGCAGGTGGTCATGATCGTCATACGGCGGTCACGCTCGTTCTCGATGGTACGGGAAGCCATAACACCGGGAACGCCGCAGCCGGTGCCGACCAGCATGGGGATGAAGCTCTTGCCGGACAGGCCGAAGCGGCGGAAGATACGGTCCATGATGAAGGCAACACGGGCCATGTAGCCGACATCCTCCAGGATGGACAGCAGGAAGAACAGAACGAGCATCTGGGGAACGAAGCCCAGAACAGCGCCGACACCGGCGACGATGCCGTCCATGATCAGGCCGTACAGCCAGCCAGCAACACCGATGCCCTCCAGGAAGCCGCCCAGGGCGTTGGGGACGATCTCGCCGAACAGGACATCGTTGGTCCAGTCGGTAGCGAAGGTGCCGATACCGATGCCGCCGTCAGCAACAGAGGTACCCATGGCGATGGCGTACATCAACCACATGATGGCTGCAAAGATGGGCAGGGCCAGGATACGGTTGGTAACGAGCTGGTCGATCTTATCGGAAACGGTCAGGTGCTCGGCGCGGGCCTTCTTCTTGACGGCCTTGTCGACAACACCGTTGATGTAAGCGTAACGCTGGTTGGTGATGATGCTCTCGGCATCGTCATCCATCTCGTTCTCGCAGTCGGTGACATGCTGGCCGATGTGATCCAGCAGGTCTTTGCCGAGGTTCAGCTCAGCCTCGACCTTGTCGTCGCGCTCGAACAGCTTAACGGCGTACCAACGCAGGAAGCGGTCATCGACCTTGCCCTGGATGGATTCCTCGATATGAGCGATGGCATGCTCAACGCTGCCGGTAAAGACATGGGGCAGCTCAACACCCTTGGCCTCTTTGGCGGCGGCGATGGCAGCCTCGGCAGCCTGCTGGCAACCCTCGCCCTTCAGGGCGGAAATCTCAACAGCCTTACAGCCCAGTTCCTTGGAGAGCTTGTTCAGGTCGATCTTGTCGCCGTTCTTGCGAACCAGGTCGATCATGTTGACTGCCATGACAACGGGGATGCCCAGCTCGATCAGCTGGGTGGTCAGGTAGAGGTTACGCTCGATGTTGGTACCATCGATGATGTTCAGGATGGCATCGGGCTTCTCGTTGACGAGGTAGCCGCGGGCGACAACTTCCTCCAGCGTGTAGGGAGACAGAGAGTAGATACCAGGCAAGTCCTGGATCACGACATCATCGTGGCCCTTGAGTTTGCCCTCTTTCTTTTCCACCGTAACGCCGGGCCAGTTACCGACGTACTGGTTAGAGCCGGTCAGGTTATTGAACAGGGTGGTTTTACCGCAGTTCGGGTTGCCGGCCAATGCAATTTTAATTGCCATTCATATACCCCTTTCTATGTTTTCCCGCTTTTAGGCGGGGAAAGCAGCCATTTTACTCGACCTCGACCATCTCGGCGTCAGCCTTACGAACGCTCAGCTCGTAGTTGCGGACGGTCAGCTCCATGGGGTCGCCCAGAGGTGCGACCTTACGGACGTAGACCTGGACACCCTTGGTCAGGCCCATGTCCATGATGCGGCGCTTGACAGGGCCTTCGCCGTGCAGGCGTTTGACCGTAGCAGTCTCGCCGACCTTAACGTCTTTAAGAGTTTTCATATACGATTCCTCCTCAATACTGTAAATCTAGCCTCCGTTTGCGCGGGGACGGATTTCCGAATTTTAGGCGACCATGATGCGCATGGCCATGGTCTTATCCAGCGCGATGCGGGCTTCCTTGACCTGGAGGATCAGGTTGCCGCTGATCTCGTTGACGACCGTAATGGTCTCGCCAACAACAAAGCCCAGCTCTGCCAGGTGCAGACGAACTTCATCCTTACCGGTGATCTTCTGGATGGTGACGGTCTCACCTGCTTTTGCCATTGTCAAAGGCATAGCACAAACACCCCTTTATATGCTGTTTGGCCCGCCCATTAGCATATGCTAACAGGTCAAGCAAAAGTGGGCGGTTAGAACGATCTAACCGCTTGCGAGAGCAGTTTAGCATAACTAACACCTAAAAGTCAAGCAGTTAGAGAAAATTAACTTATTTTCGTGCAGGGCGCCAGTTTTATACAACTAACCTTGTGCAATTTTATAAAAGTTTACAACATGTTCATAAGATTGGCCGGATTTGACAAAACAGGACAAATTTAAGGATGTGTATATAGAATAAGGTTAAAGAGGCAGCTCCCCTTACGGGGAGCCTTTAAAGTAGTACTTGCCAAATTGGTCGTTGTCCTGTATAATTAAAAAGTTATCGTTTATAAAGAGCAACACTACAACGAGGTTTATTATGCTGACTAAATATCTGACTGTATTTTTCGTCTCGATGGTGCCGCTGATCGAGTTGCGCGGCGCGATCCCCATCGGCGTGGGGCTGGGCCTGCCGCTGTGGCAGGTGTACATCATCTCCATCATCGGCAACATGCTCCCGGTGCCGTTCATCTTCTTTCTGGCCCGCAGGGTGCTGGAGTGGGGCGCGGATAAGCCGGTCATCGGCAAGTTCTTCACCTTCTGCCTGGAGAAGGGCCACAAGGGCGGCGAGAAGCTAAAGGCCAAGGCCGGCCGCGGCCTGCCCTGGGCGCTGCTGCTGTTTGTCGGCATCCCGCTGCCCGGCACAGGTGCATGGACCGGCACGCTGGCCGCCAGCCTGCTTGACATGGACTTCAAGTCCAGCGTCCGCGCCTGCATGGGCGGCGTACTGCTGGCAGGCTGCATCATGGGCGCGCTGAGTGTGCTGGGTGTATCCGCCTTCGGCGCTGTCGCTGCCTGAGATGCCCAGGCATTATCGGCCCGGCTTGGATGTGGTCCGTCTGGCGGCGCTGCTGCCGGTGCTGTGCTATCACTATTGCATCGAGGCCGCGCGCCTTGGCTTTGCGGTACCCACGGCGCTGATCAGCCGGGGCATGGCCGACTGGGTGGAGCTGGGGCTGGCGTGGTTCTTCCTGCTTTCGGGCGCGGCGCTCTGCCTGCAATGGCAGGGGCGGTTTGCCCTGCGGCGCTATCTTGCGGGCCGTGCCGCCGCCACCTACCCGGCGTTCTGGCTGGGCTTTGCGGCGCTGTTCCTCTACGGCGAGGTGCTGCACGGCAACAACGCAGACATCCCGCGCTGGCGAGTTATCTTCTCACTGCTGGGGCTGGACGGCTACCTGACCCCCGTGACTGTCACCTTCTACAAAATTGGTGAGTGGTTTTTGGGCGTTATCCTGATTTTGTATCTCGTGTTCCCGCTGCTGCTGTGGTGTATCGAAACACCGCTGCGCCGCAGGGCGCTGGCCGTCGGCATGGCCGTGCTGGCCGTTGTCTGGCCGCTCATCTGCCCCGCCCCGTGGGAGGCCGGGCACACCGTGCTGGGCCGCCTGCCCGCGTTTGCGCTGGGGGTGTGGTTCGGCAGCCTTTTGCAAAAAGACGCTGCACCGCCGAAATGGCTGGCCGGCGGGCTGCTGGCGCTGCCGCTGCTCCGGGTGACGGCCGTGCCGCGGCTTGCCGTGCTGCTGGCGGTGGCGGCGGTGCTGTTTTGGGTGGTATACGCCGCCGGGCAGCGGATGCCCGCGCGGTTCTGCCCCGCCCTGCGGCGGCTGGCAGGCTGGTGCTACGGGGTGTATCTGGTGCATCATGTCTTGCTGACACTGGTGTTCCTGCGGTTCGTGGCGCGGTTCAATTTGCCGCTGGCCGGGATGTTCCCGGTATATCTGGCCGTCAGCTTTGCGCTGGCCGCCGTGCTGACAGCGGTAAGCCGCCCGCTTGGCAAGGCC
>ERZ773146.1287-NODE-1287-length-18149-cov-4.379739_pt1 | contig 18149 bp, 19 predicted proteins | sample MGYA00580847_ERZ773146 | MGnify/ENA primary metagenome ERZ773146 (study PRJEB29015, sample SAMEA2737830) | human gut metagenome | biome: human gut; feature: human-associated habitat; material: faeces | place: China | collected 2012 ...
GGTCTTAATCCATCAGGTAATTGAACTCGCTTATAGTGAAGTCCATTATTCCTGTATTGTGAGAAAACCACTTCATCAGAATTTGACCAAAAACTAACCGTTGTAATTTGTCCATTATCTTTTGCCATTTGAATAGCCGAATTCCATTGTTCATCAAAGCAACGCCAAAAAGCTTTTTCTTTTATATTACTTTGTGGAAACATAGCAACTGCAAAAACTAAAAATATCAAAATTAAGGCACTTATTCCGAGGACAATAACAGTTTCAATCAGAGTAAAACCTTTTCTAATCTTTTTTGGCATGATTATCTTGAATTGTAATCTTTTCTTCAGTCGCCTGTTTAACTTGTTTCTTAGTTAAATAATTATTTTCGACTAATTTATCAAATGTTACATTATTATCAGAATGATCATCTTCAAACGCATCAATTTGTGTTTGCACAACACTAACCATTGCATTTCCATGCACTGAATTTGCATGATCCTTTTGCGAACTTAGATTGGGAATGATAATCAAAATTAATAATGAAATTATAAATAGCACAACTGTCATTTCGATTAGGGTGAAACCTTTTCTTTTTTTCATTAATAAATATTCTCCATTGAATGATATAGGGGTAACAACATTTTTAAATAAGTAACAACAATTGTAATTCCTATAATCACAAACGCTGTAGGTTGAATTAGGCTAATTAATCTTTCTGATTTTTTGATTAACCGTTGAAAGCATAATCTACTTAATGCACGTAAATTTTTTGCTAACATTTCATTGGTACTTCCATTGGATAAAAAAACAACTAGTTCATTAGATACAAAATAGTAACGTTTAAAAATTTGCTCAATCCCAATCCCTTGTTTTAAAGATCTATCCATTTCTTGACCAATTTCAAAAAGTAACGTTCGTTCTTTAAATTTTGCGAATACTTGGACAATCTTACGTAAATCTAACCCATTTTGGAGCATAATTGCTAAATTACTGGTTAAATAGTATTCATAATATGAACTAAAAATCATTCCTAAAAATGGAATTTTTGCTAGAAAATTTGCTTTATAGATTGCTTGTTTAGCTAAGAAATCTTTAACACGATAGAACCCAGATATTCCAAAAAATCCAATCACAACAATCGTTAAGTAAGTAATCCAATTTTTGGAAGCAGTTATATTGCCTAAAGCATTTGTTTCTGGTAAAACGAAGAGTTTAATTGATATCAACAATAAAATTAAAAAGAAAAACAAAATTAAGGGATAAATTGCAATATCACGAATCTTATTCTTTTGTTTTAAACGAAGTTGAATAAATTCACTAATTTCTTGCATTCCATCCTCAATCTTACCGTGTTCATCAGCAATTAATAATTGTTGATACATTGAATTGTTTAAAAAGAATTTCATTGATTTAGGCAATGGATAACCACTTTTTAATCCTTGTTCGACTTTTAAAATTATTTTGCGATTCTTTTTCGAAACAGTTTTAATAAAATCTAATGCTTGTGAAATTGAAAAACCAATTTTCATCAATTCCGAAATTGTAGAAAAAATAAAAGATTGTTGTTGCAATGTGACTTTATCCGAATTGATATTTTTTCTGAATTTCACTAGAAATCTTCCCTTCCTTGTACAAATTACACAATTTATTTTTCCAATCTTCCATATCGTACTTTTGGTTTTCAAGCATTTCTAAATTTGAGACTGAAATTAAGGCTTGATTATTTCCTGAATTTGTAGGTAATAATCGCTGATAGACAATCGAATTGGTTGCACTTTTTAATTGTTCATATTTAATCCCTAACTCTAGCATCCGCTGCACAACTCCCGCTGGTGTTTTTGCATGAACCGTGGTAAATACAAGATGTCCACTTAAAGCTGCCCGAACAGCAATCTTGGCAGTTTGTTCATCACGGATTTCCCCGATAATAAAAACATCAGGACGTTGTCGCAAACCAACTTTCAACAAATTGGCGTAACTCATATCAGCTTTTTCGTTAACTTCTAACTGTAAAAAACGATCCTCAAAGATTTCAACCGGGTCCTCAATCGACATAATTACTTCATTTTCGTGTAGCGAACGGGCAATTTTATAAATTGTACTAGTTTTTCCTGAGCCAGTAGGCCCTGAGAAAATCATTAAACCCCTTTGATTAGATAATGACTTTAATTTATGTAGCATCTGTTCCTCAAAAAATTGACAATCCTCGTTTCCATTATCGTAAATAATTCTCATTACTAGTGATTCATGATGGTTAAACGTTCCTACAGATGATAATCGAATTCTTAAATTCAACTTTTGATGCTCATAGGAAAGTGATCCTAACTGTGGTCTCCTTTTTTCTGATACTGACATTCCGCTTTGATATTTACAAAAAGTGATTATTCTTTGTGCTTTTTCAAAAGAAATTTCAGATAACTGAATTACTCCTTTAACTGTATGAATTTTAACTTCATAATTGGTACTTTTGGGCAAAAAATAAATGTCGGAAGCCCGTTGCTGAACCGCTAATTCAATTATTTGATCAAATAAATTACTAATTTCCATTTTTTCACATCCTTTTTTATAAGATACGAAAAAAGACCCAATCTAATTTAAGATTGAGTCTTTTTAGAAATCTATTTAATTATGCTTCTGCATCTTCAGGTAAAACAGCAGCTTCATAGACATCTTGAACATCATCATTTTCAGATAATTCATCAATTAGTCCAGTGTATTGCGCAATTTTATCTTCAGGTACTTCTGTAACAGTTTGTGGGAATAAACGAACTTCTGAGTTATCAAGTTTGTAACCAGATGCTTGTAAAGCATCTCGAACTGCAACCATGTTTGAAGGATCAGTGAAGATTTGATATTCATCATCAGTAACCTTCATATCATCAGCACCAGCATCTAAAGCTTCCATTAACATTGTATCCTCATCGTCTTCAGTATCGTCACGTAAAACAACGATGTATCCCTTACGGTCAAAGTTGTAAGAAACTGAACCATTAGTTCCTAAAGAACCACCATGATGAGTAAAAGCAGAACGAACTGCAGCAGCTGTCCGATTTCTATTATCAGTCAAAGTTGAAACCATTACAGCAGTTCCACCAGGTCCATAACCTTCATAAGTTACTTCTTCGAAGTTAGCAGCTCCAACACCAGAAGCTTTGTCTAAAGCACGTTGAACGTTATCTTTAGGCATATTTGCAGCTCTAGCTTTTTCTAATTCAAGTCTTAATTGTGGATTACCATCTGGATCAACTCCACCTGATTTAGCAGCTTGGTACAAGTTACGTGAAATCTTTTGGAAAATTTTACCTCTTTTTGCATCTTGAGCGTTTTTACGACCCTGAATATTATGCCATTTTGAATGTCCTGACATGATTCAGCACTCCTCTCTATATCTGAAATTAACAGTTCCGATTATACCAACAAAAACCGCCATAATCAAATTTACTGCTATTTTGTTGAATTTCTGTCTTTTAAACCAAACGGTAATAAAATATTTCGTTCAGAAACTTCTTCATTTTTCATTAATTTTGTTAATAATCGCATTGAAACTGCACCAATATCATAAAGTGGTTGAGTAATGGTTGATAACATTGGCCGTGTCATTTCGGTTAATTTAGTATTATCACTTGTTGCAACTTCAAATTGTTCAGGAACATTGATTCCACCATCAGACATTGAGTTCATAACACCGGCAGCAACATCATCATTGCTTACGATTGCTGCAGTAACTTCTTCTTGAACTAACTTATTTCTTAGTTTGTATCCACTATCATAAGTGGCTTCATTTGCCTCAAACAACAGAGTCTTACGGAATGGAATCCCCGCATCTCTTAAAGCATCTTTGTAACCTTCAATTCTGTAATCTTTATTGATTGAACGGTTCAAGTGAGAAGCAACAAATGCCACACGATCATTTCCATTTTTTAACAATTCATTAGTTTGGGCATAAACAGCTTTACGATAATCAATATTTACACTATTAAATTGGTTTTGGGAATCTACTGATCCTGCTAAAACAACGGGAATCCGTTCGTTACTCATATCAGATCGAACGGCTTCACTAATTTCATTACCCATAAAAATAAGTCCATCAACTTGTTTTGAGTATAAAGTGTTAAGTGCTTTAAGCTCCTTTTTTTCATCACCATCTGAATTGGTCAAAATAATATTATATTGATACATTTCTGCAATATCATCAATTCCGCGAGCTAAAGCGGCAAAATAAGAGTTCGTAACATTAGGAATAATTACTCCAACCGTAGTAGTTTTTTTACTTGCTAAACCTCTAGCGACATCGTTAGGACGATAATTTAAACGTTTAACGACATCTAAAACTTTTTTTTCGGTTTCCGGTTTAACGTTATGATTATGATTAATCGCTCGTGAAACTGTTGCCATTGAAACGGAAGCTTCTCTTGCAACATCATAAATTGTAACAGTTTCTTTTTTCTTCATTTTAGTTACTCGACCTTCTTTCAATATAGACTTATTATCTACAAGAATAGCAGAGTAACCGTTTACATTCAAGTAATAAAAAAAACCATTCAAAATGGTCTTTTTCAAAACTAAAATTTAATCACGATGTTCTTCAGTAGTTTTTTCAACAATTCTATTATCATTATCATTTTCGGTAGAAAATGCGTCATCCATATCTAAAGTAATATCATCAGATTCTTTATCTTTTTCAAGATCTTGTTCAGGTGTTTTAGGAACTGGAATCAAGTTTAAATAAGTTTGTAAATCACTTAAATCTTCTTTTAAATCTAAAAGTTTGTTGCTAACTTTTTCACTAACATCATCAAAAGAATCCTTATAGCTATTTACTCTGTAATTTGCTGAGTCTTTGGCATCTGCAAATGAATCAGCTGCGTAATATGCATAATCAAACGCACGATCCTTAGCATCTTCAACTGCGTCTAAGACAGTATTTCTAAGTTCGTATTGCTTTTCTTCATCAAGTGAATGATATGCAGCAAATGCAGCAGCTCCACCTAAAATTGTTCCTAAAAATAAACCTTTTTTAAAGCTCATGATATTCTCCCTTTTTTAACGAAAATTATTTTTTCTTATTCTTTTTTGAAAACAACTTCATTGCAGTGTTAGCCACAATGCTAAGAATTGATGTCTTGGTAAATAAATTGAGTTTATTCTTTAAATTATCAGTCGTGCTTTTAGCTTTTTCAGTTGCTTCGGTAACAGTTGTACCTATTTCAGCTGCTGCTTGAAAAACTGGGTCAATTTGGTCAATTCGATCATTAACATTTTCAATTAAATCACTAACGTTGTCGCTTAAATCGTTGATATCAATGGTAATTGAATCTAAATTACGACTAGCATCATTTAAAGCCTTAACTAAATTAAGTAAAAAGATTCCGATAAATATTACTAATACAGCAAACGCAATTGCGGCGATTAAACCGGCTACTTGTCCAACAGTCATTGAACTACCTCCTAATGATTTATAACAAGTTAAGAATATCATTATTTCATAATAATGACAATTATTGCAACCATCTAATATAATAAAGGGATTACTTTTTTGATATAATCATAGCATCAAATTAATTATTAGATTGAGGTAACCATATGTACAACAACTTATTTTTGACTGTTACTAATGAAACTTTAAAACAATATACCAAAAATACATTTTTAAATAAATTTCTTAACAAATTTGATTTTGATGAAATCTTGTGGAGATTAACTACCGAAGTAATCAGTATCATTTTAATATCGATTTTATTTTTTATCATTACTGAATCTGGTAGAAAAATCATCAATCATTTATTTAAAAAGTATCAATACAAATTAAACGAATCAAATAGCGATAATAAAATTGATAATTCGAAAATTATGATTCAACGGCGAAATAAAACCATTTATACCCTAACCCAAAATGCTTTTCATTACTTGGTTATTTTCTTTTGGCTCTATTCCATCTTATCAATCATTGGAATTCCAGTTGGAACATTAATTGCTGGGGCTGGAATTTTCAGTTTAGCAATTGGACTAGGAGCACAAGGTTTTGTAAGCGATATTGTTAGTGGTTTCTTCATTCTTTTTGAACATCAAATCGATGTAGGAGAACATGTCATTATTAATAGTACCAACGGAATTGTAGATGCAATTGGTTTGAGAACCACGCAAATTCGCAGTTCAAATGGAACCTTAAATTTCATTCCAAATCGTGATATTACAACAATTTCAAATTTATCTAGGGGTAATATTTCAACCCTAGTTAACATTAGAATTATGCCAGATTCTCCCATTAAAGAAATTGAAGATATTATGAATCAAGTTAACGAACAAAAAAAAGGAACCAATGCCAATGTAGTTGGTGATCCCTTGATTTTTGGAACAGTTTATCTAGACGATGGTTCACTTGCCATTCAAGTTGTCATAACAGCTCGTAGCGGCACAGAGAGTAAAATTCAAGCTGATTACCTTGCTGACTATCTAAAAGCGCTTACCAATGCTGGAATTGTTCTTCCAATGTCTCCTCAAACTGTTGAAGTCCCCCAAAAACCTAAAAAGAAACCAGATTCAAACCCAATTACTATTACTAATCCATTACAAAACAAATAAATTAAGCTTTGTTCTGAAATTATCAGAGCAAAGCTTATTTTTTACCACCAATCATTAATAACATCTTTTAATTTTTGTAATGCACGCCCACGATGGCTTATTTGATTTTTTTCATCGTCAGTCATTTCTGCCATTGTCTTATGCATACTTGGAACATAGAATAATGGGTCATAGCCAAATCCATTTTCTCCACGCTTTTCTGTCAAAATTTCACCAGAAACAATTCCACTAACATGAATTTTCTCGCCACTTGGTTTTACTCCTACTAATGAAGTGTGAAAATAAGCATTTCGATCATCAGAATGGCCAAGTCGTTTTAATAATTTAGCATTATTAGCATCATCATCATGATCACCTGCATAGCGTGCAGAATAAATTCCAGGTTCATTATTAATTGAAGGAACAACTAATCCCGAATCATCAGCGAACACAGGTAACCCTAGTGCTTTAGAGACTGTTGTGGCTTTAATTGTCGCATTTTCTTCAAAGGTTTTTCCATTTTCTACTATGTCAGGTATGTTTTCAAAATCCTTAATAGATTTAACATTGTATCCCATTGGTTCCAACATTTCTTTAAATTCACGAAGCTTATTTTGGTTACCGGTTGCAATCACAATTTCTTTATTTTTCATAGTCTTTAAGTTGATTTGGTGTAATCAACTCTGAACCCACCCTTCGATTTAACCATTTAGAAGCAACATTGTTAAAATGTATCACACCTTCTGTTGTATAATAGTTTATTTCTGTCGTTTTAGCATTATTTAATTCATTGTTATCTTTTAAAATCTGTTTAGCAACATTAACTGTTTCATAACCAGGATCAATTAATTTAACTTCGTCACCCATTACGTCTTGAATTAAGTTGGCAATAATTGGGAAATGAGTACAGCCTAAAATTAAAGTATCAATGCCCGAGTTTTTAATAGAAGCTAATCCGTTTGCAATTGTATCTCTCGCCGCTTGTGAAGTATAATCACCTTTTTCAACTAAAGGAATAAAGGTTGGACAAGCTAATCCGACTGTTTCAATCTCTGGAGTAAGTTTTTTAATTTCATCGCGATATGCATGACTATTAATGGTAACTTTTGTTCCAATTACCCCAATTTTTCCATTTTTAGTTGCTTTAACTGCCGCACTACTTCCTGGCTTAATCACCCCCACCACTGGAATTGATAATTTAGTCTGTAAATCTTTAAGTGCAGATGCTGTTGCAGTATTACAAGCAACTACCATACACTTCGCGTTTTGTTTTTCGAAAAAGTTGCCAATTTCCATACTATAGTTAACAACTTGATCAACACTCTTTTCGCCATATGGCATGTGTGCTTCATCACCTAAATAAATCATATTCTCATGAGGAAGTTCTTTAAGAGCCACTTTCAAAACGGTTAGGCCTCCGATGCCAGAGTCCATAAACGCAATTGGTTCGGATTTCATAGTGTTTCCCCCTCTTTTTATATATCCATTATACTCATAAATAACTAACCATGCACTCTGTATCATGCTTTATGGTAAAATTGAAATCGTATAAATAACGATTGGAGAACATTATGAGCAAAAAAGAATTAAATGACTATACCAAATTTTTTCAGAATAATCCCAATCCAGGATTTTGGGGAATAGAGCTTTTAAGAGATGCTCTTTTAAAGGATGTTTTATCAGAAGACATTCACGATATTCTTTATTGGGCGGGAAAAAATTTAGCAATTAAATTCCCAATTCATACTGCTGACTTGCCTACTTTCTTTCAACAATCTCAATTTGGTATTTTAGATTTAAAAAGTGGATCAGAAAGTAAGTCCATTTTTAATCTAACAGGACCAGAAGTACAAACAAGATTAAATATTGATAAAGATGCTGATTTCATGTTAGAAACAGGTTTTATTGCCCAAACCATTCAGCAAAATTCTGGTTTTGAAACCGAAGCTGAATATAAAATAAAACGAAAAGACATTATTGAAATTACTGTAATTTCTGATATTTCTCGTCAAATTTTAGATCCTAACGAAATACATCTCATTGAATTAAATCAAGCATAAAGTAAAAAGCCTTATTACAAAACGCAATTGTAATAAGGCTTTTTCTGTGACTACAAAAGTAGATTAATATGCTGTTAATAGCTTTTGTAATTGTTCTTTAGGATGATAACCAACAATTTGGTCAACAATTTTTCCATCTTTTTTAACCAATAAAGTTGGAATACTCATGATTCCTAAACTTGAAGCAGTCGCTTGATTTTCATCAACATTCAACTTGCAAAATTTGATGTTCTTATCTTCTTCAGATAATTCATCAATTACAGGTCCTTGCATTTTACATGGACCACACCAACTTGCCCAAAAATCAATAACAACTAAACCTTGTGCAGTTTCCTTTTCAAAATTTGCATCTGTAATTTCGTGTACCATAATAAAACCTCCTTAGTTCATCTACTTACTTGTTGTAAGTATACTATCTAACAGTTTCTAGTTCAACTAGATTGATTACAATCTACTTAAACTTAACAACGGTCGAACCATCTCCACCAGAATTAGCAGGAGAAAAACCAAACTCTTTTACTTGACGATTTCCACGCAAATAATTAATCACACCTTTACGTAAGGCACCAGTCCCTTTTCCGTGAATAATCGTAACCGATGGATAACCTGCTAATAGTGCAGAGTCAATGTAGCGATCTAAGCGTTGCATTGCATCATCATAGCGAACTCCACGTAGATCAAGGGTAGGCGATGTCGATGAAGAACGAGTTCGATGAACTACAGTTTGAGCTCGATGTTTTGGCTTTTCTTCTTTGACCCTATCCATGTCAGTCTCATCGACTTTCATTTTTAAGATGCCAAGCTCGACTTCCCAACTGTGATTTCCAATCTTTTTAAGCAATACCCCACGTTGGCCATATGTTTTAACTAGAACATCGTCACCAACTTTAAAGGATTTCTTGGCTTTTGAACGTTTCAACACCTTGTTATTCTTCAATTCAGTATGTTGTTCCAATGCATTAATTTTACCTTTTTGTTCGATTAATTCATTTTCTTTCACATCAATCGCAGCATTTTTTTGTCGTTTGTGTAAATCATCAATAATCTCGTTTGCTTGTCTTTTTGTTCTAGAAACAATTTGATTAGCATCCCGTTTAGCCTTATTAATCATAGCATCACGACGTTCAGTAAATTGATTAAATTTTTCAGTTAATTCTTGATGAAGTTCAGTAACTTTTTTCAGTTCAACTTCTAACTTCCGTGCTCGATCATCCGCTGCTTTAGTTTGCTGAGTCAATTTTTTTATCATTGAATTAATATCTTGACTATCTTCGTCAACCAATGATTCAGCTTCCATAATAATAGACTCATTTAAACCTAAACGACCAGCAATACTAAGTGCATTACTTTGTCCCGGAATTCCAATCATCAAACGATAAGTTGGACTCAACGTTTTTTCATCAAATTCCATCGAAGCGTTAATGGTTTCAGGGCGATTATATCCATAAACTTTTAATTCCGGATAATGAGTAGTAGACAAAACTTCAGCATCAGATTGACTAATGGCATCCAAAATTGACATGGCCAATGCTGCCCCTTCTCGAGGATCAGTTCCTGCTCCTAATTCATCAATTAGAACTAAGCTTCGGTTTGTCATCCGTTTTAAGATGCTAATAATATTATCAATATGTGATGAAAAAGTACTCAAGTTTTGTTCAATCGATTGATCATCACCAATATCAGCAAAAACTTCATCATAAAGTCCAGCTTGACTACCTTCATCAGCAGTAATAAATAAACCCGATTGCGCCATTAGTTGAAGTAGTCCTAAGGTTTTCATGATAATTGTTTTACCACCAGTGTTAGGACCAGTAATAATAATTTGCCGGTAATCAAATCCCAATTTAATGTCATTACCAACAACTTTTTCTTGATTAATGAGTGGATGACGAGCATTTTTTAAATTAACTTGATTATCAGCTGAAATTTCAGGACGAGTAGCTTTCATACTGGCAGCATACCGAGCTTTGGCATTAATTAAATCAAAGTGACCTAACTGTTTGGCATTTGAAAGTAACTCCATTTGATAGGGACGAATTAAGTCTGAGAGTTGCGCTAAAATACGTTTCTCTTCTTCACGTTCGTTAATTTGTTCCCGCCGTAAATCATTATTTAAACCTACTACACTTGCGGGTTCCAGATAAATTGTTTGACCTGAAGTACTTTGGTCATGCACAATTCCACCAATTTTTTGTTTGTATTCCGCTTTTACAGGAATAACATATCGATCATCACGAATTGTAATAATTGGGTCGCTTAAATATTTAGATTGCTTTCCATGAGTAAAACTTTCCATTTTACTCTTGATATTGCCCTCTAATCGGCTAATTTGACGACGAATTGAACTCAAAGTCCCAGAAGCAGAATCTAAAATTTTTCCCGAATCATCAACTGATTTTTTTAATTGAACGGTAATTTCCGGAAGATTGCTAAAAGTTTTGACTTCTTCATAAAGAACATGAAGTTCAACTTTTTCAGTTTCTAGATTTTCAAAGAAACGATTAATCACTAAAATAGCATTTAAAACAGCACTCACTTGAGCAAGTTCTTTACCATTTAAATTTGCTCCAATCTCTAATCGTTTAATTGATGGTGTAATATCAACTAGTTTAGGAATGGGAATTGTGTGATTTAATCGATAAATATGAGCCCCGTCATCAGTTTCATCAAGCCATCCGTTAACAGTCTCTGCTTCACTACTAGGAAGCAATTGTTTTAACTCTTTTTTACCATTCTCGGTCGCTAAATAATCACCGATTTTTTGCTTAATTTGCTTATATTCTAAAGTATCTAGTACTTTTTGATTCATTTAACCACCTATTCTAAAAAGTAAAAATTTGACCCAGGCCATTGACTAATAATTGTGCAACAGTTGAATCTTGATATGCAAAGGTAATCCAGTTGAGCTTAAATAGTAAAGCAACATCGATAACAATTGTAATTACTAATAAACAAATTATTAAACTAATCATTGCACCTAAAAGTGCATTTAATTGACGAAGAATGGGTAAGGAAACAATTCGATCCAAAAATCGGGTAAATAATCTAACCAGCATTAAAACAATACTAAAAACAATTATAAAACCAATTCCATGCCACATTCCGTGATTTGAATACACCTTGTTAACCACAAATAAATTAAAAAAGGTCCTTAACCAAGTTGCAACTACATCGACTAAATCACTTGCAATAATTAAAGCAAAAATTAATCCAATTAAACGTAAGAATTCATTTACAAAGCCACGATGATATCCGCTAACTAAAGCAAAAATTCCTAAAATTAAAATAATAATTGATAAAATCATTTTTCAGAACAAAGGTAGCCTTGGATGCCTTCAGCGTATCCTCCTTCAGGGTCAGCGTTACGCCATCAATGGTATTCACCTTATCAAAAACCGTTGTATCATCATTGCCGCAGCCGGTCAGCAGCAGTGTCAGAATTGCAAGCAGTACAAAGCCTCTTTTTTTCATGTTATGTCCATCCCTTTCTTGTCTGTTTCATTGTCTGATAAAAAGTATAGCATATCCTTCAGACGTTCAACAAGTCAAAATCCTGTTTTCGGCGTATCTTTTATGCGTCATATTTTCTGATGACCGCAATGCCGATGGGGGTAGGCCCTGTATGCACGCCAATCGTGCAGCCGATGTGATACTGCTCCACCTCGCCCTGAAAGCCAAGCTGCCGCATTTCCTCGACCACCTCCGCATAAAGGGCATCAAATTCCTCTTTATCATAGCCATAGCCTGTGCAGATGCGGTAATCGTTGATATTCTTATCCTTGAAAAATCGCTTGGTATCGTCAATAAAGCGCTGCAAGGATTTTTTTCTGCTGCGCACAATGCCTGCCGCCTGCAGTTCCCCTTCGTACAGCTGAATCATGGGCTTGATTTTCAGCATGCTTGCCACCTGAATCATCGCCTTGCCCACGCGTCCGCCCTTTTGCAGATAGGAAAGGTCTGCGGTGGTAAAGAAAATACGGGAGGTCATTTTCAGCGTTTCGATGCGCTTTGCCGCTTCCTCCAGCGTCAGCCCGTCCTCTGCCATTCTTGCCGCCTCTGTCACCAGAAGCCCCTCCTGCACCGTCGCGGAATAGCTGTCAACTACGATGATTTTGCAGGCAGGGTATTCCTCCATCAGCTCCTCCGCAATCAGCGTAATGCTCTGGTAGGAGCTGCTGAATTTGGCGGTCAGATTGAAATAAAGCACCTGCTCGCCTGCCTTCGCATAGGGCAGAAAGAAATCATAAAGGTCAATCTGCGTAGGGGTCGAGGTTTTTGGATAAACGCCGGGATTTTCTGCCATTTCCCTGTAAAATTCCTCCGCGGTGATTTCTACACGGTCTTTTTTATAATGCACGCCATCCATGGAAACATAATATGGAATGATGCCGATGTGGTATCGTTCCTCCTGCTCCTTTGTGATGTCGCAGGAGCTGTCGCTGAGCACACGAAATTTCATAAAAATCAAGCCTCCGATAAGTGTAGGTTATAGTAAAATAAGGTTTGGTAAGGGTTTCGTAGGGATTTTGCCGAAAAAATGAGAAAGATTCCCCTTTTGGCTTGCCCCCTCTTGGTACTTTCTTCTAGTTCCATTTATAATTGTAACCCATATTAGCATACTATTTCCCGATTTACCAGAGAAAAATTAGTTTTACTTTAAAAGTAATTGACTTATAATTAGTTTTATATTAAAATCAATTCATATTGCGTAAGAGAAGGGTATTTTGGGGAGGAGCAAAAAAAATGAAGGATGTTACAGGGAAGGACATCGTGACCAACATGATGCGTTTGGCTACGGAAATGTCTAGCTGGAATAAAGCGTATGCCACAGAGGATAAGGCTGCCAAGAGAATGGAGGAATTGGGACTCACGCGGCATCAGCTTGATGTGATTGGGTTTTTATATACCAATCCCGAATTGGATACGGTATCAGCTTTATCGTCGCATCTGCACATCAGCAAGGGAAGTTTATCCTTAATGCTTTCCAAGCTGCAGGCGGGCGGCTTTGTGCAGAAAAAAGCGGCAAGGGACGGCGATGACGGCAGAAAGATTTATATTTCTTTGACGGAGAAGGGCGAAGCGGCTGTCTTGGAAATGATAGACCTTTTGGCAGAGACGGCGGCGGTTGTGTTTGACCGTATGGATGGGCAGAGTCGTCTTCAAATCTATACAAAAGTACAGGAATTATTGGAATTATTCAATACAGGAGGATGGAAAGAATGAAAAAGCGGATTTTGATTGCACTCGCGCTGTGCATGGCACTTGGCACAGCCTGCGGCAAGAAAGAGGTAGAAGAGGAAAAGACCCTGCGCTCCGTTGAGGTAACAACGGTCGGCAAGGGGGATATTGCAAGTGAATTTTCCTATACCGGTAAGGCAGCCCCTGCGAAGGAGGTTTCCGTTGTGCCTACCGTTCCCGGCAAGGTGCTGAGCTTCAATTATGATGTTGGCGATAAGGTTGGTCAGGGTGCGGTTCTCTTTACCGTAGACAGCACCGATTTGCAAAATAACATGCGCTCTTTGCAGGCAAGCTACAATGCCGCAAAGCTGGGACGCGATAATGCAAAAAGTACATACGACAGCAATAAACTCCTGTATGATGAGGAGATTATCTCCAAAAATGAATTTGATCAGATTAAATATGCGTATGAATCCGCGGATGCACAGCTTGCCTCCATTCAGGTGCAGATGGATAACCTGAAAAAGAATATCAGCGACTGCACCGTTACCTCTCCCATGACGGGTGTCATTGCGACCAGAGGGGTAGAGAAGGGCAGCTTTGCCTCTCAGGCAGCCCCTGCATATACGGTTATGGATTTGTCTACCATCAAGGTTGAGGTCAGCGTTTCCGAACAGGTGCTCAATACCATTCAGGTTGGCGATAAAGTATCCGTCCTTATGACAGCAGCATCCGAAACACCGCTGACAGGCACGGTTGCAACGATTGCCCCTGCCGCAGAGCAGACAGGCATGTATACCGTAAAGGTGGAGCTGGATAATAAGGACGGCAAAATCAAATCCGGCATGATGGCAGAGGTTTCCTTTACCATGGCAGCCTCCGATGATACCATCCTTCTGCCCAGAAATGCAGTCATTGAAAAGGATAACGAAACCTATGTTTATGTTATCAATAACGGCAAGGCGAAAAAGACAGCAGTTGAGCTGGGTATCGAAGCAGAGGATACCATCGAAATCAAAAGCGGGCTGAAAAAGGGCGATAATGTTGTAACCAAAGGGCAGACCTACCTTTCTGATGGCGAGGAGGTTACGATTGCCAATACCGCTGCTAAAACAAAAGAAAAAACAAAAACAACAGAAAAGGGGGAATAAAATAAATGTTCTCCAAGCTTTGTATCAGAAAGCCCGTAACGACCATCATGGTAACGCTGATGGTATTTATCGCGGGTATCGTTTCTTATTTTAATCTGGATCAGGCATTGATGCCCGATATGGATTTGCCTATTGCCGTTGTTATGACAACCTATGTGGGCGCATCCCCTGAGGAAATCGAGGAGCTTATTTCCAAGCCTATGGAGGAAAGCCTTGGCTCCATCGCAAATGTGGATACGGTTACCTCCTATTCCTCAACCAACTCGTCCATGGTGCTGCTGCAGTTTGTGGACGGTACGGATATCGACATGGCTGCGGTGGATATGCGAGATAAAATCGACCAGATGAAGTCCACTCTGCCCGATGCCGCAGGCGACCCTATGGTGATTAAAATGGATATCAATGCCATGCCAATCACCATCGGCGTAAAGGCGGAAAATATGGATTTGAAGTCCTTGAATGACCTTCTGGAGGATAACGTAGCCAATCGTTTGGAGCGTATCGAGGGCGTTGCCTCTGTCAGCCTTTCCGGTGGTATCACCAATGAGGTGCGCATTACCGTTGACCCTGTCAAGCTGGCGGGCTACGGATTGACAACCTCTACGCTTTCCGGTCTGCTGGCGGCAGAAAACATGAACCTGCCCTCCGGTGACCTGACACAGGGCAACACAACCGTTGCCGTGCGTACCATCGGTGAATTTACTTCCGTGCAGGAAATCAATAATTTGCCGATTCCCACCTCTACCGGCGCAGTTATTCATCTGAGTGACGTTGCAAAGGTTGAGCAGGTCGAAGCGGATAGAGATTCCTTCACCTATATCAACGGTGAAAAGGGGATTCTGCTTTCTGTGGATAAGCAGTCCACGGCAAATCTGGTTAAGGTCAGCCAGTCCCTGAAGGACGAAATTGCAAAATTACAGCGGGATTATCCCGAACTGGAAATTGATATGCTGTCCGATACCTCCGATTATATTGAAATGTCCCTGTCCAATATCACAGAGACAGCACTCTTGGCGGCAGTCATCGCGTTCTTCGTTCTGCTGCTGTTCCTGAAAAACGCAGTAACGGCAGGTATCATTGCCGTTTCCATCCCTACGTCCATCATGGCAACCTTTGCCCTGATGTATGTGACGGATATCAATATGAACATGATTTCCATGGGTGGTGTCGCGATTGGTATCGGTATGCTGGTAGATAACTCCGTCGTTGTTCTGGATAGCATCTATCAGTATTACGAAAGAGGCTACACTGCCGCAGAATCGGCGGAAATCGGTGCGAAAGAGGTTTCCATGGCAATTATCGCCTCAACGCTGACAACCGTAGCTGTATTCCTGCCTATGGCACTCATCGGCGGTACAACCGGTGCCATGATGAAAAACCTTTCCTTTACCATTATGTATGCGCTGATTGCATCCGTTGTGGTTGCGCTGACCTTCGTGCCTATGGCATGTGCGCTCCTGTTAAAGAGAGAAACAAAAACCTTCGTTTGGAAGAATCTCAAGTTCCTTTCCTTCCTGGATCATTGGGAGGGCGCGATTGATACCCTTTCCAGAAAATATGAAAAGCTGCTGAAATGGGCATTGCGCCATAGAAAGAAAACGGTTCTGACGGTGCTTCTGGTATTCATTCTCAGCCTTTGCAGTATTCCCCTTGCAGGGATGGACTTCATGGCGAGCATGGATGAAGGCGTTGCCACCATTTCCGTAGACCTGCCGAACGGCACGGATCTGGATACCACAGAGGAAACCACCCTTGAGGTGCTGTATCGCTTGCAGGATATCCCTGAAGCGGATGTGGTTTATGCCAATGTCGGCTCCGGTATGCTCAGCTCCGGCACAAACTCCGCCTCCATCACCATGAACCTTGTGGATGCGAAGGACAGAAAGCGTTCTACAGAGGAGGTCTGTGACGATATCGAAAAGCTGCTGGCGGATATTCCCGGTGCGGATATTACCGTATCCTCCTCTGATTCTGCAATGGGCTCTCTGGCATCTGCCGATGTGACGATGAATGTATATGGCTACGATGCCGCAACACTGGTTGATGTGGAGGATGAGCTGGTTGATAAGCTTTCCGGGGTGGAGGGTCTTTCCGACGTGGAGGGCTCTACAGGGGATACCGTTCCCGAAGCAAAGGTAACGATTGACCGCGCAAAGGCATCCCAGTACGGCATTACGACCGCATCTGTTGCCGGCGCGCTGAGTACAGCCATCTCCGGCACTACTGCAACCCAGTATAAGCTGGACGGCACAGAAATCGACGTTGTTATCCGCTATGATACGAATAACGTAAATTATCTGACGGATTTGAATAATCTGACCGTAACCTCTGCTTATGGTACACAGGTTCCTCTGAGCGATGTCGCTACCGTAACGATGGACGAAAGCGCAACCACCATCATGCGTGAAAATCAGAAGAACTATATTACCATCAGCGCAAATGCCGATAACATGAGTACCAGTGAGGCACAGAAGCTGGTAGAAAAGGCTATGGCGGATATCGAGCTGCCCGATGGCTGCACCTACGAATTCAGCGGCATGATGGAAAAAATGAATGATACCTTCCGCAGTCTGGAAATTGCAATGGTGGTAGCGGTTCTGCTGGTATACATGATTATGGCATCCCAGTTTGAATCCCTGCGCTATCCCTTCATCGTGATGTTCTCCATGCCTCTGGCGATTACGGGTGCGATTATCGGTCTCTTGATTACAGGCAATACCATCACCATGCCTGCCATGATGGGCTTTGTCATGCTGATTGGTATGGTAGTAAATAACGGTATCGTTCTGGTAGACTATACGAATCAGCTGATGGATCGCGGCATGAACTGCTATGACGCGCTGACCAGTGCAGGGCCGCGCCGTCTGCGCCCCATCCTCATGACAACGCTGACAACCGTTCTGGGTATGGTGCCTATGGCGCTGGCAACGAGCGAAGGCTCCGAAATGATGCAGGCGCTTGCCATTGCGGTTATCTTCGGTCTGACGCTGTCCACAGTGGTTACGCTGATTTTCATCCCCGTTCTGTATATGTGGATGAATGAAAGAAAGAGAAAATCCAATGCCAGAAAAACAGCAAAGCAGATTGCGAAAAACGCAAAGCTGCATGCGGAGGAGCTGGCAAGGGAAAGAGCTGCACAAAACAATGCAAAACCGGTATAAAATACCGATAGAAAATGGTATAATGAAGCCGTTGGGAGCTTTTCCCGACGGCT
>ERZ773146.1300-NODE-1300-length-18031-cov-6.807577_pt1 | contig 18031 bp, 14 predicted proteins | sample MGYA00580847_ERZ773146 | MGnify/ENA primary metagenome ERZ773146 (study PRJEB29015, sample SAMEA2737830) | human gut metagenome | biome: human gut; feature: human-associated habitat; material: faeces | place: China | collected 2012 ...
TGATCCAAACGGAGACCCTTTGGAAGAAAAAGCTGCTGACCTATGAGCCTCTCGGTATGAATGCGAACTGACTGTTCGAATTCTTCTGCCATACATAAGCCGACGCGTGAGAATGCTTCCGAGTTTATCTCGAGAGCGATTGAGAATCACGCCGACGAAATCATGACCAGCAAAACCTACGCTGACTATATTGCAACACGTCCTCGAGCCGAGCGAATAGGTTCGCACGGTCTCTTTACAGAAGAAGGCGTTCAAGTAAATCTGGCAAAGGTCTCGAGGGAATTGAATCTGCACGACGGAAACGTTTGGACAGCAATCATCTCCCTTCGTCGTGAAGATGCAGAGAGGCTTGGATATAACACAGGAGAGCGTTGGCGACAAATGCTCCGTGCTCAGTCGCAGGAGTTGTCCGACCAGCTTCATATTCCGATGCAGGATCTGAAGTGGTTTGCCGCCTTTCATAACGAGGGGCATCATCCGCATGTGCATCTCATGCTGAAAGAGCACAATGTGGATGTGTACTTCGAGGAACAAGGAATTCACAGCCTTCAGCCAGGAGCTGAGTTCTATATCACGATCTACGGCTCCATCGCCCAAAGCGAGTCTGAAAACATCAGCGCCAATGTTCGCTGGGGTAAGGCACAGAGTGCAAAAGAAGGAAACGTACCGTTCCATTACAAACGATTCCTTGGATACCGCAGAGGTTCGGATGGAAAGCCCGAGATCGATCCCGAGCAAGCGGTTACAGTCAAAAGGATCTACGAAAGATTTCTCGCCGGTGACAGCCTTGCCACGATAGCCAGCGACCTCAATGCCGATGGGATTCCGACACCTTCCGGCGTCGGGCAATGGCAGCGAGGAACGATAGAATCTATCCTCACAAACGAGAAATACAAAGGCGACGCCGTCCTCAACAAGACCTACATCAGAGACTGCCTGTCAAAGAAGGTCATGATCAATAACGGTGAGCGTCCGAAATACTACGTCGAGAACAACCATCCAGCAATCATCGACTCCGGCACTTTCGGAAGAGTGCAGGAGGAAATGGCAAGACGGAGCGGAAAGAGAAAGGTCAAGCAGGTTGGCACGAAGACCGAGCAAGGCCGGTACTCCAGCAAATACGCTCTTACAGAACTTCTGATCTGCGGAGAATGCGGAACGCCATATCGCAGATGCACCTGGGCAGCCAACGGTAAGAAAAAGGTGGTATGGCGGTGCATCAACCGCCTTGACTATGGTAAGAAATACTGCCACGACTCCCCGAGCATTGAGGAAAGTGTCCTGCAGGAAGCCATCATGAAAGCGGTGATGCAAACTGCCAGGCAGAACGCCGAAGTGCTTAAAACGCTGAAACTCCATATCGGCATGGGATTGTCAGCGGAGACAACTGAGGACAACAGCCTCGACCTTCAGATCAGAATTGCAGAGATTGAGGCAGAATTCCAGAAGATGCTCAAAGCCATCGCCGCTGACAATGTCGAAGCCTTCGACGAGGAAAAAGCAAAGGCTCTCATGGATGAGAAAGCAAAACTCCAAATTCAGCTTGACCGGATTGCTGATACGAAGCAAAAGCGTAAAAACGCAAAATCCAGACTTGATGAGATCTTCACGATTATTGAAGCCTTGGCGAATCACCCGATTAGCTATGACGATCAGATCGTGAGGCAGATTCTCGAAAGTGTGATCGTCGAATCTAAGGAGAAGATCAAGGTGGTCTTCGTCGGCGGTCTCGAAGTAACTCAGACAATGTGATTCTTTCATACCCTCCTTTCACACATACCGCCCCGCCTTATGGCTGCTGTCATAAGGCGGGGCGGAAATCCCTTTTTTCAAGGAAAAGGCTTCGAGAGTTCGAATCCATCTATCAAAAACGCAAATCCATCTTTTTCGTACCCCATAGACAAGAGAAAAGTGCTTGATTCTTTGTGAATTGAGCACTTTCTTTTGTTTTTGTGGGGAAAATATCCTCCCGGGCTACAGACCGGCAGTTCGCAAATCGCTGCTCCGCCGCATTGGCATAAAAGGCGGACTGGCGGCAAGTTGTATAAACTTTTGCAAAAGCGGGAGTCCGGCAGACGCCGGGCTCCCGCTTCGCTTGTCGGTCCTTATTGTATTGCTGCATCCTTTACAGGATAAGCATTGCATCACCAAAGCTGAAGAAATGATAGCGCTCCTTCACCGCCTCCTGATATGCCGCCAGGACGTGCTCCCGGCCCGCCAGGGCGGACACCAGCATAATCAGAGTGGACTCCGGCAGATGGAAGTTGGTAATCAGCCCGTCCAGTACCTTGAACCGATACCCGGGATAGATGAAGATATCCGTCCATCCGGCGCTGGCCGTCATGGTGCCGTCCTCCGCGGCCCAGCTTTCGATGGTGCGGCAGGAGGTGGTGCCCACGCAGATGACCCGGCCGCCGTTTTTCTTGGTCTCATTGATCAGGTCCGCCGTCTCCTGGGGGATCACACAGTATTCACTGTGCATTTCGTGGCCCTCGATCTCGTCCTCCTTCACCGGGCGGAAGGTCCCCAGGCCCACATGAAGTGTAACGTATCCCAGCTTTACACCCATTGCGGATACTTGATCCAGCAGCTCCTGGGTGAAGTGCAGGCCCGCCGTGGGGGCGGCTGCGGAGCCGTTGACCTTGGAGTACACCGTCTGATAGCGCTCCTGGTCCTGAAGCTCCTCCTTGATATAGGGGGGCAGGGGCATTTTCCCCAGACGCTCCAGCACCTCCAGGAAAATTCCCTCATAATCGAAGCGCACCAGGCGGTTGCCGCCGGGCAGCTCCTCCACCACCTCCGCCGTCAGCTCCCCGTCGCCGAAGGACAGCTTCGCCCCGGTGCGCATGCGCTTGCCGGGCCGCACCAGGCACTCCCAGGTCTTGTTTCCCCGGTCGATCAGCAGCAGCACCTCGCAGGCCCCGCCGCCGGGCAGCCGGTGGCCCAGCAGCCGGGCAGGAAGCACCCGGGAGTTATTGAGAATCAGGCAGTCGCCGGGCCGGAGATACTCCGGCAGGTCGTAAAAATGCCGGTGCTGCCATGCGCCGGTATTCTTGTCCAGCACCAGCAGCCGGGAGGCGTCCCGCTGGGGGATGGGCGTCTGGGCAATCAGCTCCGGCGGTAATTCATAGTTAAAGTCGCTTGTTTTCATATCCATCGTCCTGTTTCCGGTAAATTGTGCCAGCGGCACTGTCAAATAAACAGTATAGTATATTTTCGCCGTTACGGCAACTGTTTTCCGAAAAAAGAGAGGACGATGCCGGGATGCGGTCAGTCTGCGGACTGCATAGCCTGCACACCCTGTAAAATCGTAATGATCTGCTGGGCTTGCGGGTGGCTGGGCGAATACAGGCCGTAGTAGGACAGGGTGAAGGGATAGGACCCGTCCGCCAGCGTCGCGTCTGTGGGCCGCACGCCGTCCACGGAGATCACCGACCCGTTGATTCCCGCCTCACCGAATAGCCAGTTATAATGCAGGGGGAACAGCGGCGATCCCACCCGCCCGGTCTCAACAGTGGCCCTCACAGGGTTGTCCCATGTCCCCCTCGTGAGGATATCCGGCGCGTCGGCGGTGAAGCCGAACTGCATCGACATCAGCTGCCAGAGGGGGTCCTGGGCATCGCTGGCATAGCCATAGGCGGGAATCAGCGGCTGAGTCTGTGCCTCATCCCAGAAAAGGGGAGCGGTGCCGGCGTATATGCCGCGGAGGGTCTCCGAGGACAGGTTATAGTCCGCATCCTCCTGCCCGATGTTGCCGTGGACAAAGATCACGGCGTCCTTGAGCAGGGGCATGGACTCATAGCCGCCCAGCAGCTGCAGGGCCTTCTGATCGGGGGCGCACACGGCGGCGTCATAGTTCCCCAGCTTCAGCTCCTGGGCGATATCCCGGGGGCCCACCGAGAAAAGCACGTCATTCAGATCTTTGTCCCCGAACAGGGCCTGCCCCTCCTCCGAATAAAACCAGTGGATGACGGCGGAACGGGCCGGATCGCTGTCCACGGCGATCTTCAGCTCCGGGGCAGGCTGGGGGTCCTCCTGCTGGGGCGGGTTCTGTTCCTGCTGGGCGGGCTTCTGGCCGCAGGAAACTGCGGCAGTCACCATCAGGGCGCAAAGAATCAGGGCGCAGAGCATTTTCGGCAGTCTTTTCATCTGATACCTCCGTTTTATGTCCGGTTGGATGGGATGAGCCATGCAGGCCGTCAGAACAGAAAATATTTCCGCATGAAAGCATTGTATTTTGTCTATTCTGATGACCTGCATCTATCATAGCATACACATTGTCAATCGTCAAGCTATATATATAGAAATTATCTGTATTTCGGATACTGCATTCTTCGTATTCCCCGGGAAATTCCCCGGTTGCAAAAACCCGCGCATTGCGGTACAATATCCGGGAATATACAGCGGCACAGCCGCATGGAGGATCATATGATCGTTATTATCCAAAAAGACACCCAGGAGCCCGCCCTGCGGCAGCTGGCGGTGCGCCTGATGAATCAGGGGGTGCGGATCGGCCGGACCCCGGGCCGGGACTCCGACGTGCTGACCCTGGTGGGAGACACCTGGCGGCTGGACCCGGAGGGTCTGGCGGCCCTGCCCTATGTGCTGGACGTGCGGCGCATCACGCCGCCCTATCGCCTGGCCGGCCGTGCCGCCCACCCGGACAACACCGTGGTGGAGGTGGGCGACGCCCGGATCGGGGCGGAGTTCTGCCTGATCGCCGGACCCTGCGCCGTGGAATCCCAGGTGCAGATGGCCGGGGTCGCCCGGCGGGTCAAGGCTGCCGGAGCGCAGCTGCTGCGGGGCGGGGTATTCAAGCCCCGGACCTCGCCTTATTCCTTCCAGGGACTGGGCCAGGCGGGCATTTCCATGCTGACGGAGGCCGGCCATGAGGCCGGACTGCCGACCATAACGGAGATCACCGACCCCCGCCAGCTGGAGGACCTGGACCAGGTGGATATCCTGCAGGTCGGGGCCCGGAATATGCAGAATTTCGCCCTGCTCCAGGCCCTGGGCCAGGTCAGGAAGCCCGTGCTGCTGAAGCGGGGGATGTCCTCCACGGTAACGGAGCTGCTGCAGGCGGCGGAGTATATCCTGGCCGGGGGCAACGAGCGGGTGATCCTGTGCGAGCGGGGCATCCGGACCTTCGAGACCGACAGCCGCGCCACTCTGGACATTGCCGCCATTCCGGTGCTGAAAAAAATGACCCACCTGCCGGTGATCGTGGACCCCAGCCACGCCGCCGGACGGGCGGAACTGGTGGCTCCCCTGGCGCTGGCCGCCGTGGCCGCCGGGGCCGACGGCCTGATGGTGGAGGTGCACGACCGCCCGGCCTGCGCCCTGTCCGACGGGGCACAGGCCCTGTCCTGCGACCAGTTTGACCGGCTGGCCGGGCAGGTGCGGGAGCTGCTGCCCCACGCCTGCCGCTGATGGCGGGCTATTATTACCGCCAGCTGGACCGGGAAAAGCGCGGGGTATACGACGCCATGCTGGCGGGTATGGAGGCCCTGGCCCCGGGGATCCGGGTGCCCCGGCTGGACGGCCCGGAGCTGTCGGACATCTATCTGCGGCTGAAGCTGGACACGCCGCTGATGTTCTACGTCACCGGGTTTCAGTACCGGTGGATGCCCGGGGCGGACCATGTGGAGCTTCTGCCGGAGTACCTGTTTGACAAGGGGAAGATCCGCCAGCACCGCCAGGCGGTGGCCGCCCGGCTGGACCGCCTGGCCCGGCCCCTGCAGGGAAAAAGCGACCGGGACAAGGAGCTGGCCATCCACGCCTTCATTCTGGAGAACGTCCGGTATGACAAGCTGAAAAAGCCCTATTCCCACGAGATCATCGGCCCCCTGACCCAGGGGGTGGGGGTGTGCGAGGGCATCGCCAAAACGGTGAAGGCCCTGTGCAATGCGGTGCAGCTGCCCTGCATCGTGGCTCTCAGCGAGGCGGCCCCGGAGCGGGGCGTGAAATACCGCCACACCTGGAACATGATAACGGTGGACGGCCAGCGTTACCACCTGGACGCCACCTTTGACAACTCCCTCCAGCGGGGAACGCCCCGGTACGACTATTTCAACCTGGACGACCGGCACATCTTTCGGGATCACGAGACGCTGGTGCTTCCGCTGCCGCCCTGCACGGCGGACAAGGGGTACTACTACCGTCCCCTGTCCTTCACCAAGCCGGAGGACGTGGAGAACCGCGCCCGCCAGGCCCTGCGGAAAAAGCAGCCCCATTTTGTGTTCCACTGGCGGGGCGGCGGGCTGAACCGGGAAATCCTGACGGACCTTCTGAACCGCTGCGCCGCCGCAGCCGCAGAGCGCGGCAAATGCGTCAGCTGCTCCGTGAACACCGCCCAGGCGGTGGTGCAGCTGGACTTCACCGACGCCCCGGCCGGAGAGACCCTGCTGGTCCAGCAGCCGGACGAGGGAAACGAACTGTAAGCAAAGACAGAGCTTCCGAAAACAATTGCATCGAACCGGAAAACAGAAAACAACACCCCTCATGCAGGCGTATAAACCTGCATGAGGGGTGTTGTTATAAGCAGCTGCAGGGGATTCCGGACCTGTTACAGACTTGGCGCACCCAGGGCGCTGACGCCGCCCATGATGATACTGCCCGCCAGACGGGCCATCTCATCCGGCGACTCCTGCCCCCCGTCCCGCAGCCAGGACAGCGCCAGATTCAGGTTGCCCGACACGATAAATGAACAGAAGTGGTTCAGCCGCTGCCGGTCCCCGGGATAGAACTGGGACAGGAAGTCATACAGAAAATAATTCCGCAGAATGCAGCAGATGCGGTTGGTATAGGCGATGTCCCCGTTGGGACCCAGCAGCACCCGGCACAGGTCGGCGTTGTCCAGGATAAAGCGGTACAGGTCCCGCAGGAAGGGGAACTGCTCCCCGGTGGAGTCCTCGGGCTTGTGGTCCTTGCACAGAGCCGTCAGCCGATCCGCCATCTCATCCTCCAGCCGCTGCAGAAGGTCCCCTACGTCCCGATAGTGGATATAGAAGGTGCCGCGGTTGATATCCGCCCGCTCGGTCAGCTCCCGCACGGAGATGGACTTGGCGCTTTTTTCCGCCAGCAGCTCCATCAGCGCCAGGCGCAGCTGCTTTTTGGTTTTTCGCACCCGGCGGTCTGTGCTGGACTGTTCCATATGGGCATCCCCCTTTTTGTTGGATTTTTAACGAACCTGTTTGACCTGTATTTTAACACAGGTATTGCCTATTAATCAACATGTTGTCGGCTTTTTCTGTAAAAATTTTCCGTCTATCCCGGCCCGGGGACGCATAGAGTAGCACCAGACAAGATGTTATGGAGCAGGAGGAATGGACCATGAATCAGTCCGCATCCATTTATCAGGATATGGCGGCCCGGACCGGCAGCAGCATTTACATCGGCGTGGTGGGGCCGGTGCGCACCGGAAAATCCACCTTCATCAAGCGCTTTATGGAGACCCAGGTGCTGCCCAATATCCAGGACGGCTACCGCCGGGACCGGGCCCGGGATGAGCTGCCCCAAAGCGGCTCCGGCCGCACCATCATGACCGCCGAACCCAAGTTCGTGCCGGAGGAGGCGGTGGAGGTCCGCATGGAGGAGGGGGTCACGTTCTCCGTAAGGCTCATCGACTGCGTGGGGTATATGGTGCCCGGCGCCGTGGGCCAGTATGAGGACCTGTCTCCCCGGATGGTGATGACCCCCTGGTACGACCACGAGATCCCCATGACCGAGGCGGCGGAGCTGGGCACCCGGAAGGTCATCTGCGACCACTCCACCGTGGGCATCGTGGTCACCACCGACGGCAGCGTCACGGAGATCCCCCGGGAGGACTATCTGGAGGCCGAGGAGCGGGTGATCCGGGAGCTGCAGGAGCTTGGCAAGCCCTTTGTGGTGCTGCTGAACTCCGCCCAGCCCCAGGGCTCCCGGGCCCAGTCCATGGCAGCGGACATCGAGCGGCGGTATGACGTCCGCTGCCTGCCGGTGAACTGTCTGGAGCTGGGGGAGCAGGAGATCACGGAGCTGCTGCAGGGGCTGCTGTATGAATTTCCCCTGCGGGAGCTGGACCTGTTCCTGCCGGCCTGGGTGGAGGCCTTGCCGCCGGACCACCCCATCAAAACCGGCGTATACCAGGCGGTGCGCCGGGAGGCGGCGGACCTGGCCCATGTGCGGCAGCTGCGGGACTGCCTGTCCGCCCTGCAGGGGGAGGGGGATATCTCCGCCGCCTCCATCCGCAGCCTGAACCTGGGGATCGGCATTGCCGAGGCGGAACTGGACCTGCCCCGGAGCCTGTTTTACGACACCCTGAGCCGCCAGTCGGGCCTGTCCGTGACGGACGACGGCGACCTGATGCAGCTTCTGACCAGCCTGGCCGCCATCCGGAAGGAGTATGACCGCCTGGCTCCCGCCATGCAGGCGGCGCTGGACACGGGCTACGGCATTGTGATGCCCAGCGTGGAGGAGCTGAACCTGGAGGACCCGGAGATCGTCCGCCAGGGCGGGCGATACAGCGTGCGCATGAAGGCCAGTGCCCCCTCCGTTCACATGATCCGGGCGGACATCGCCACCACGGTTTCGCCCATTGTGGGCAATGAAAAGCAGTCCGAGGACATGGTGAACTATCTGCTCCAGGAGTTCGAGGGAGACACCGGCAAGCTCTGGCAGTCCAACATCTTTGGCCGCAGCTTCCACGAGATCGTGGGAGACGACCTGCAGGCAAAGCTCCGGCGGATGCCGCAGGACTCCCAGAAGAAGCTGCGGGAGGCCCTGGAGCGCATCATCAACGACGGCAGCGGCGGCCTGATCTGCATCATTCTGTGATTTTTCCCGGCAGGGACCGTTTTGCGGCGGTCCCTGCCGCATTTTATACGGAATATATTGCATAAAATGCTTGAATATTTGGAAAAAGTGTGCTAATATACTTAATTACTGAACAGCGGCGCAGTATCCTAGTCGGATCTGCCGTCTTGTAAGAAGGGCCTAAAAATCCTTTAAAGGGCACAACTGTGAAGTCCCTGGTGCCTGCTGCTTACGCCCAGTTTGGGGTGGGTGCTGGGGGGAGACGCGGGAGCCCCCGCGTCTGCGATGGTAGGGCGCCCTCCAATGGCATGGAGGACCCGACCCTGCTACCGTGGAGACCTGCTGTTGTGCACAGGCGTACTCCCCCTGTGGTCAAGCGACCTGTGTACGAGGCAGATGATGAACCTGCAATGCGGTGCTACCCGGCTTTACCGCCGTAACGCTGTGTGCAGAGTAGCCTGCCTTGCGTGGGCAGGGTGGATAGGGAAGTGGAAGCACCGGTCTCCCCGGCCAGGGAGACTGTGTTGATTCCCTTGAAACCCTGGCTGCAAAAGAGGCTAAGAGACGGTCTGACCGCTGTGGAAATCACCTAGGCTGTCCTCACGGGACGCCGGAGGGATTGCAGTGCGGACTAAGTGGCAATCGGGTCCCATGGCCGGCAACACCATGGCGCAGCGCCTAACGGGAAACCGCCTGACCGGCGACGGAAGGCGCGCTGCGGGGAAATCCAACCCGTACCTAAGCCGTAAGATTAACCTTCGGCGTTGCCCTGTTCAGTGTACTATAACAACAAAGCGAGGGATCTACTCTTGAGCGATCGCGACAGGAGCAAGGACAAAAACGGCGGGAAAAAGAAAAGCGGCCGGGGCTGGGCCCTGCGGGTGTTTGTGCTGGCGGTGGTGCTGTCGGCGCTGCTGAGCTTTTTCTCCACCACCGCCCTGGAGGGCACGGGATACGTTGTGGCGGCGTTGGTGCTGGCCGTGTTCATCGGCCTGGGCATCGTGTTCGACATGATCGGCGTGGCCGTTACGGCGGCGGACCCCAAGCCCTTCCACTCCATGGCCGCCCACAAGGAAAAGGGTGCCAAGGCGGCCATCCGCCTGCTGCAGAATGCCAACCAGGTGTCCTCCGTGTGCAACGACGTGGTGGGCGACATCTGCGGCATCGTCAGCGGTTCCACCGCGGCGGTGATCGTCACCCACCTGCAAAGGGACCTGAGCACCACCTCGGTGCTGATCTCCATCGGGGCCACGGCGCTGATCTCCGGCATTACCATCGGCGGCAAGGCCCTGGGCAAAACCGTGGCCATCAACCAGTGCACCAGCGTGGTATACCGGGTGGCCCGGATCATGCACGCCCTGCATCTCTCACGCTGAAATGGAGCGATATCGTTGATTTTAGACCATATGGACAGCCCCGCCGATGTGAAGGGGCTCAATGAAAATCAGGCCCGGCAGCTCTGTGCGGAGCTGCGGGATTTCCTGGTGCGGGAGGTATCCCGGACCGGCGGCCACCTGGCCTCCAATCTGGGGGTGGTGGAGCTTACCGTGGCCATCCACCGGGTGTTCGACACCTCCGTGGACCGGCTGGTGTTCGACGTGGGCCACCAGTGCTATGTCCACAAGGCCCTGACCGGGCGGCGGGAGCTGTTCGATACCCTGCGGCAGTTCGGGGGCCTGTCCGGCTTCCCCAAGCCCTGGGAGAGCGTCCACGACGCATTTATCGCCGGTCATGCCTCCAACTCCGTGTCGGTGGCCCTGGGCATGGCCCGGGCCAGGACTCTGCAGGGGAAGGACTATCATGTGCTGGCCCTGATCGGCGACGGCGCCATGGGCGGCGGTCTGAGCTTCGAGGGGCTCAACGACGCCGGAGCCAGCGGTGAGCCGCTGATCGTGATCCTCAACGACAACGGCATGTCCATCGACCCCAACGTGGGCGGCCTGTCCCGGCACCTGTCCCGGCTGCGCAGCACGCCGGAGTATTACGAGTTCAAGCGGCGCTATCGCCAGATGCTCACCGGCAGCCAGACCGGCAAGCGGGTGTACGCCATGAGCCACGATGTGAAAACGGTCCTGAAAAAATCCCTGCTGCCCGGCAGCACGGTGTTTGAAAACATGGGCTTTACCTATATGGGTCCCGTGGACGGCCACGATGTGGAGACCCTGACCCAGATGCTGGTGCTGGCCCGGGATATGCGCCGGCCGGTGCTGCTGCATGTGCACACCGTCAAGGGAAAGGGATACCCCTACGCCCAGCAGGAGCCGGGGAAGTACCACGGCGTTGGTCCCTTCGATGTGGAGACCGGAAAGCCCCTGAAATCGTCGGGGGAGAGCTTTTCCACCGTGTTCGGCCATGAGCTGCTGGACCTGGCCCAAAAGGACGACCGGATCTGCGCCGTTACCGCCGCCATGGTGGACGGCACGGGGCTGACGGAGTTTGCCCACGCCCTGCCCAAGCGCTTTTTCGACGTGGGCATTGCCGAGGGCCACGGGGTGGCCATGTGCGCCGGTATGGCCCAGCAGGGCATGGTGCCGGTGTTTGCAGTGTATTCCAGCTTCTTGCAGCGGGGTTATGACATGCTGCTGCACGATGTGGCGCTGAATCATCTCCATGTGGTCCTGGGGGTGGACCGGGCGGGGCTGGTAGGAGCCGACGGCGAGACCCACCACGGCTGCTTCGACCCCATGTACCTGTCCCAGGTGCCGGGGATGACGGTGCTGTGTCCCGCCAGCTTTGCCGAGCTGCGGCGGATGCTGCACCGGGCGGTGGAGGAGATCGACGGCCCCGTGGCGGTGCGGTATCCTCGGGGCGGCCAGGGCCGCTACCGGGAGGACGGCGGCGACGGAGCCTTTGCCTGCCTGCGGGAGGGCGAGGACGCCACGATCCTGACCTACGGCATTCTGGTGAACCAGGCCCTGGACGCGGCGGACCTTCTGGCCGAGAAGGGGATCCGGGCCCGGGTGCTGAAGCTGAACCAGATCTGTCCTCTGGACAGCGGCGCGGTGAAGGAGGCCCTCTCCGGCACGGAGCGCCTGCTGGTGCTGGAGGACTGCATGGCCACCGGCTGCGTGGGTCAGCGGATCGCCGCCATTCTGGCCCAGGAGCGGGTGGAGCCCCGCTGCCTGACCCTGAAGAATCTGGGCGGCCGATTTGCCCCCCAAGGCACGGTGGACCAGCTGTACAGGGCCTTCGGCCTGGACGCCCGGAGTGTTGCGGACAGTGTGGAGGAGATGCTGCATGAGCAATAAAACAAGACTGGACGTGCTGCTGGTGGAGCAGGGGCATATGGAAAGCCGCCAGAAGGCCCAGGCCGTCATCATGACCGGCAGCGTGTTTGTGGACGGTCAGCGGGTGGACAAGCCCGGCACGGCGGTGCCCAACACCGCGCAGATCGAGGTGCGGGGACACGCCCTGCCCTACGTCAGCCGGGGCGGCCTGAAGCTGGAAAAGGCCATGAAGACCTTTCCGCTGACCCTTACCGGCAAGGTCTGCGCCGATATCGGGGCCTCCACCGGGGGCTTCACCGACTGTATGCTGCAAAACGGCGCCCAGAAGGTCTACGCCGTGGACGTGGGCTATGGCCAGCTGGACTGGAAGCTCCGGGGGGACCCCCGGGTGGTGTGCATGGAGCGCACCAACGCCCGGTATCTCACCCATGAGCAGATCCCCCAGGAGCTGGACTTTGCCTCCGTGGACGTGTCCTTTATCTCGCTGGGCCTGATCCTTCCGGCCTTGGACGGGCTGCTGTCCCCGGAGGGGGAGGCTGTCTGCCTGGTGAAGCCTCAGTTTGAGGCGGGCCGGGAAAAGGTGGGCAAAAAGGGCGTGGTCCGGGACCCGGCCGTGCACCTGGAGGTGCTGGAGACGTTCCTGCACCATGCGAAGGAAAATCACTTTACAGTGCTTGGAATTACTTATTCCCCCATCCGGGGACCGGAGGGGAATATCGAATATCTGGGCTATCTTCGTCACGGGCAGGGAACCCCCGGCGACTTCTCTCTGCCGGAGATCGTGGAGGCGTCCCACAGCCAATTGAAGGACTGAGGTGAGCGGCATGAAACCAAAACGCGTGATACTTTGTCCCAATCCGTACCGGGACAGTGAACTGAAAGTGTGTAGACAATCCCGGGATATGCTGGAAAGTCTGGGGATGCAGACCTCCGTTTGCCTGCCCTTCCAGCGGGAGGGGTACGGCGAGGAGCTGGGCCTGTCCATGCGCCCCTTACAGCAGGAGATCCGCCAGGCGGACCTGCTGATCGCCTTCGGCGGCGATGGCACCATCCTGCACCTGGCCCGTACCGTGGCGCTGCACAGCGTGCCGGTGCTGGGGGTGAACCTGGGGAGCCTTGGCTTCATGTCGGAGCTGGAGGTCAACGAGCTGGACCGGCTGCGGGACCTGGCCCAGGGCCGCTTCACCGTGGAATCCCGGATGATGCTGGACGTGTCGGTGCTGCGGGAGGGGCGGCAGGTATATAACAACATCGCCCTGAACGACGCAGTGGTGTCCAAGGGCTCCATCGCCCGGGTGGTGCGGCTGGACATCTTCACGGAGGAGGGCCGCCTGACCAAGGTAGGCGGCGATGGCATCATCGTCTCCACCCCCACCGGCTCCACCGGCTATTCCATGGCCGCCGGAGGGCCTATCGTGGAGCCCACCGCAAAGAACCTGCTGCTGACGCCCATCTGCCCCCATTCCACCCGCTCGTCCTCCTATGTGCTTTCGCCGGAGCATATAATCACCGTGGAGGCGGCGGACGCCAACCGGAAATTCGTCTATCTTTCCGTGGACGGCGGCAAGGCGTTTTCCCTGAAAAACGGAGACCAGGTGCGGGTAAGCACCTCAAAATATACCACCAGGCTGGTGCGGCTCTCCAAAAAGAGCTTTTGCGAAATACTGGACAAAAAAATGGGAACGGAGGCTTCTAAAAAATGAAAAACGACCGCCAGAACCAGCTCCTCCAGATCATCAGCGAGGAGATCATCGAGACCCAGGAGCAGCTGCTGGAGCGGCTCCAGGCCAAGGGGATCAAGAGTACCCAGGCCACTATTTCCCGGGACATCAAGGAACTGCACCTGATCAAGGAGCCCGCCGGGCAGGGCCGGTACCGCTACGCCGTTTCCGCCCACCGCACCAAGCTGAACTTTGCCGACAAGCTGCGCACCATCTTCCGGGAGAGCGTCCTGACGGTGGACAACGCCCAGAATATCGTGGTCATCAAGACCCTGCCGGGCCTGGCCAACGCCGCCGGTTCCGCCGTGGACGGCATGGACGTGCCGTATCTGGTGGGGTCCCTGGCCGGCGATGACACGGCCCTGCTGATCATGCGGGACACGGAGAGAGCCCTGGACTTCACGGAAGAGATCAAGGAAATGCTGCGCTGACGCGGGACATGGCGCAGACATCGGAGGGATACGCAGATGCTGCAATTGCTCCACATTGAGAATATCGCCATCATCGAGTGCGCGGACATCGAGTTCCGGCCCGGCTTCAACGCCCTGACCGGCGAAACCGGCGCCGGTAAGTCCATCGTCATCGACTCCATCAGCGCCGTGCTGGGCCAGCGGACCTCCCGGGACCTGATCCGTACCGGGGCCAATATGGCCTTTGTCAGCGCGTGCTTCACGGACATTCCGCCCTGGCTGGGGGAGGACCTGGGCATTGCCTGGGAGGGGGAGCTGCTTTTGCAGCGGGAGATCCACGGCGACGGCAAGAACGTCTGCCGGGTCAACGGACGCCCTGTCACCGTTACCCAGCTCCGCACCCTGGGCAGCCGCCTGCTGAATATCCACGGCCAGCACGATGGCCAGCAACTGCTGGACGAGGAGCAGCACCTGCTGTATCTGGACAGCTTTGGCCGGACGGAGCAGCTGTTGGCGGAGTATCGTGAAAAATACCAGGCCATGGCCGCCCTGCGGCGGCAGATGCAGGCCCTGGAAATGGACGAGGCGGAGAAGGCCCGGCGGGTGGATACCCTGACCTATCAGCTCCAGGAGCTGGAGCGAGCCAAGCTGCGCCCCGGCGAGGAGGAGGAGCTGCAAAGCCGCCGGACCCTGCTGCACAACGCGGAGAAGTTCATCTCCGCCGTGTCCGGGGCGGATTTCTGCCTCAACGGCGACGACGGCAGCGACGGTGCCGCCAATCTGGTGCGCCAGGCCCAGGGGGCCTTGGCCCCGGTGCGGGGTCTGGACCCGGAGCTGGGGGAGCTGTATGACCGGCTGGAGGCCGCCTACAGCGAGATTTACGACCTGGCGGACACCATCCGGGACAAGCGGGAGGATTTCGACTTCTCTCCCAAGGAGCTGGACCGGGTGGAGGGACGGCTGGATCAGCTATACCGCCTGAAAAAGAAATACGGCCCCACGGTGGAGGAGATGCTGGAATATCAAGCGCGCTGCCGCCGGGAGCTGGACGACATGCAGGACGCGGGGGACACCCTGCTGCATCTGGAAAAGCAGCTGAAGAAGGCGGAAAAGGCCGCCCGTCAGGCGGCGGAGAGCCTGTCCCAGGCCCGGCATCAGGCGGCCCAGCGGCTGGAGGAGCAGATCCTCACGGAGCTGCAGCAGCTGGACATGGGCAAGATCCGCTTCGCCATCTGCTTTACGGAGCAGGCCCTGGCGGAAAACGGCATGGACCAGGTGCGGTTCCTGATGTCCGCCAACGTGGGCGAGGAGCTGCGCCCCATCCACAAGATCGCCTCCGGCGGCGAGCTGGCCCGCATCATGCTGGCCATGAAAAACGTCCTGTCGGAGCAGGATCAGGTGGGCACCATGGTGTTCGACGAAGTGGACACCGGTGTGTCCGGCCGGGCCGCCCAGAAGGTGGCGGAGAAAATGGCCCGCATCAGCCGCACCAAGCAGGTGCTGTGCGTGACTCATCTGCCCCAGCTGGCCGCCATGGCCGACACCCACTTCTCCGTGGAAAAGGGGGAGCAGGGGGGACGTACCTTTACCCGGGTGGTGCAGCTGGACCGTGCCCGGCGCCAGCAGGAGCTGGCCCGTCTCACCGGCGGGGCCTCCATCTCCGCCACCATGCTGGAGGGGGCCGGGGAGCTGCTGGACCAGGCGGAAAAATTCAAGAAAACCTTGGCCTGACCCGTTGACAACCGGGGACGGACACGCTATAATGTGTCTAACTTCATATGCAACAGCGATGAAGGGAAGAAGTATCCGGCCAGTCTGCCTGCAAAGAGAGCCCCTGTGCGGTGAAAAGGGGAGAGGCGGCGGCGGGAGAATACATCCCGGAGCAGCCTTCTGAACGGCTTGTGGCCTATTAGGAATGTGTCGGGTTCGCCCGTTACAGCGATAGGGTGTTGCTGCACCCGATGAGGCCGCATGCCGTGAGGCGGCGGCGAAGCTGAGGTGGTACCGCGATTTACGTCGCCCTCTGTCAACACGACAGGGGGCGTTTTTCTTGCCCCCTGGAAGCCAAAATATCGGAAAGGAATCAGAACAACATGGGAATTTATGAAGAACTGGTGGCCCGGGGACTGATCGCCCAGGTCACCAACGAGGATGAGATCCGCGAGATGATCAACAACGGCAAGGCCACGTTCTATATCGGCTTTGACTGCACGGCGGACTCCCTGACGGCAGGCCATTTCATGGCCCTGACCCTGATGAAGCGCCTGCAGATGGCGGGCAACAAGCCCATCGCCCTGATCGGCGGCGGCACCACCATGATCGGTGACCCTTCCGGCCGCACGGACATGCGCAAGATGCTCACCAAGGAGGACATCGACCACAACGCTGCCTGCTTCAAGCGTCAGATGGAGCGCTTCATCGACTTCGGCGAGGGCAAGGCCATCATGCTCAACAACGCCGACTGGCTGCTGAAGCTGAACTATGTGGACCTGCTGCGGGAGGTGGGCGCCTGCTTCTCTGTCAACAATATGCTGCGGGCCGAGTGCTACAAGCAGCGCATGGAGAAGGGCCTGAGCTTCCTGGAGTTCAACTACATGATCATGCAGAGCTACGACTTTTACTACATGTTCCAGCACAACGGCTGCAACATGCAGTTCGGCGGCAACGACCAGTGGAGCAATATGCTGGGCGGCACGGAGCTGATCCGCCGGAAGCTGGGCAAGGATGCCCACGCCATGACCATCACCCTGCTGACGGACTCCCAGGGCAACAAGATGGGCAAGACCGCCGGCAACGCCGTGTGGCTTGACCCCAACAAGACCAGCCCCTTCGAGTTCTATCAGTACTGGCGCAACGTGGGCGACGCCGACGTGCTCAAGTGCATCCGTATGCTGACCTTCCTGCCTCTGGAGCAGATCGACGAGATGGCCGACTGGGAGGGCGCCAAGCTCAACGAGGCCAAGGACATCCTGGCCTATGAGCTGACCAAGCTGGTACACGGCGAGGAGGAGGCCGAAAAGGCCCGTCAGGCGGCCCGGGCACTGTTTGGCGGCGGCGCCAATGCCCAGGATATGCCCACCACCGAGCTCACCGGCGACGATATGGGCAGCGGCGAGATCAACGTGCTGAATCTGCTGGTCCGGTGCGGCCTGTGCGCCAGCAAGGGCGAGGCCCGGCGGCTGGTGCAGCAGGGCGGCATCACCGTGGGGGACAAGAAGGTGGATTCCATCGACGCGTCCTTCGGCTGCCAGGAGTTCACCGGCGACGGTCTGATCATCCGCAAGGGCAAAAAGGTGTTCCACCGGGCCGTGCTGATCTGAGGATAGCCAGCAGGAGCAAGCTATCGCCAGGTGCGTCCAATACGAACGATATATGGGATCATCCCTACATGTTATAAGCCAAAAAGGGTGCGGACAGCGATGTCCGCACCCTTTTTGTATCTTTCACATCCAGGCGTATGCCGCCCCCACGGGCAGCAGGAGAAGCAGCAGCGACAGCAGCAGGGCCGGAACCATGGCGCACCGGCGGGAGAGCAGCAGTACCACGGCGGCAGCCGTCGCCAACAGGAGAAACCGGCCTGCCAGCAGCACCAGCACTACCCCGCCCACGGTCCAATTGTCTGCCAGCGCGGACAGGCACTGCACGCTGTTGGCCTGAGCGGCCATGTCAAGAGGGCCGTAGGCCCTCTGCACCGTCAAAAGTCCCGGCAGCCACAGGGCTAACGTCAGCAACAGGACATAGCCCCCCGCGATGGCGCATTTCCACCGCACCACGCTCCTTCGGCGGGGGCTGGCCGTCAGCAGAACGTCCACGCCGCTCTCCCGCTCCCCGGCGAAGCTGCCGAACAGCAGCAGGGCAACGGCCAAAAACGCGCCGCCCA
>ERZ773146.1311-NODE-1311-length-17989-cov-39.387532_pt1 | contig 17989 bp, 15 predicted proteins | sample MGYA00580847_ERZ773146 | MGnify/ENA primary metagenome ERZ773146 (study PRJEB29015, sample SAMEA2737830) | human gut metagenome | biome: human gut; feature: human-associated habitat; material: faeces | place: China | collected 2012 ...
CAGGCATCTGACGCCCCAGTGGTACAAGAAGGTCACAGCCATGGACGCCAAGCTGAAGCAGCTGGAGACAGTGCTGAATGGCATCAACGTGCTGAACGCAGGGAAGAAGCGCGAGGAGGCCGCCGCGCTGCTGGCACAGCTGCTGCCGGATGTAGAGTCGTTTCAAGCGGAGACTCAACGGCTGCGAGAGGCCGCCGCTGCCGCCCAAAACCAGCAGCGGCGCAGCGAGAAGGAAGTTTCCGATCTGCAAGCTGAACTGCGAGAGGAGCGTAATTTCAGCTTTCAGCAGCGCGCCCACATCTCCGCGTTAGAGTCCCGCTGCCGCAAGGCCGAGAAGCTGCTGAAGCGGTTCCCACCGGAGGTGGTGAGAGAGGGGCGAGAAAAGAGGGAGCAGATAGAAAGACTATAACTTGTGTAATCTGTATGCGTAAATATGTTTTCTTACAAGAAGAATCCCAGCCTTAGTTAAGCTGGGATTCTTCTTGTAAAGGCGCAAATTGGTTACCACTCGCTGCAAATACCGGCTTGCACCTTGTACCACTTCAGGCGCTGGGGGTTGAACATGGTCATGGGTACGCCGTCCTGCCGCAGAAGACCGTTGACGGTCTGGGCATAGGCGTTCATGTCCGCGTTCCACTCGAAGGCAGCATCGTGGTGCATGGGTACGATCAGCTGGCCGCCCAGCAGCTTGCAGTCCTCGGTGTACTCCTCCGGTCGGGCGTACACCAGACGCTGGCGCAGCAGCAGGTCGATGCCGATGCCCTTCCAGGCCAGCGCCATGCCCTTCACGTCCACACCGGCGGCAAATCCGATGCGGTAGTGGTTGGTCAAGGTGAACAGGAAGCTGGTGTTGAACAGGCAGCCGTAGCTGTTGAGAGGACCCACCATGGAGTTTTCCGGATCACCAAACCGCGCACAAGCTAAATCACAAGACCCACCGATGTCATTGTGCTTTCCAGCCACCGTATCCAGGCGGAAACTGTCAAACTGGTAGGACAGACCCGGGACGATGGGCCAGATGTTGTACTCCGGAATCTGATATGCGGCAGACAGCTCACGGGCAAAAATGCGGTCACAGATCACAACAGGGCTGTTTTCTTTGAACACCGCGGGGAGATCGGAGGTGTGGTCAAAATGGGAGTGGTTGATAGTGACATAGTCCACACGGCCAAGGTCATTCAGATTCATGACCGGCGTATTCTCCCGCCGCCAGGCCTTGGGATTCTGGGGCAGGAACGGATCCGTCATCAGCACCTTGCCGTCGGGCAGGCGGAACTGGAAGCACTGTCCGTGTATCCAACGGAACTCCAGCACGTTCTGGGATGCCTCCGCCTCATAGGGCGTCTCGGGAAAGTCGTTCAGCGCTTTGATAGCGCTCAAATCAGTAGCCATAATGCAACCTCCTTGTATATCAAACAATCTTATCAATACAGTCCGGGCAGCACGCTGGAGAACGCATTCAGCAGTAGGATGCACAGGAACACCACGATGCTGGCCAGCGTACAGGGCAGAGACACAGAACGCAGCACCTGCTTCTGGTCGATATCAAACAGGCCGGATGCCATCCAGAAAGCCGTATCGGTGTGAATCAGCATACCAACAGTAGCCGCGCAGATGGTCAGGCCCACCAGCACCGGAGATGCACCGGATGCAGCTGCGATGGGGGCAAAGATACTGACCGTGGTCAGCATGGCCGTTGTACCAGAAGACAATGCCACACGCAGAATAGCGCTGAGAATGAAGGCCAGTACCAGAATAGGCATATTAAAGCTCATGAGCGTATTGCTCAGCACGTCGCCAATACCGCTTGTGGTGATAACCTTGGCAAGAGAGCCGCCCATGCCCAGGATAATGACCAGGTCACACTCCTTTAGTGCACCGCCGAAGTAGCTCATAGCGGGCTTCTCCATATACTTATTCAGCAGCACCATAGTCAGGCACATAGCGATAAACATAGCCACGTTATTGTTGCCGAGGAATGTTACCAATTGATAGGCAAAAGTGCCCTCATCCAGCAACATACCACCCACAGTACCCAGAATGATCAGCGCTACGGGGAACAGGATCAGGAAAATGGCCAAGCCGGCTTGAGGCTTAGTAGGATCGGCCTTCAAGGCGACTGCCAGTTCTTCGCCGTTAATAGCGGTTTTTTCCAGTGTTTTCTCGTCTTTTTTGAACAGTTTGGGGTAGAAAATGCAGAAGATTAACATGGCAGGGATCGTCGCGATCAAGCCGTAGACAATGAACCAGCCCACATTCGCACCGATCATACCGGACACGGCTAACGGACCGGGGGTCGGTGCCACGCAGCAATGGGTCAGCAGCAGACCGATACTCACAGAACAGGCATACCGCAGTACGCTTTTGTTCGTCAGCTTTGCCAGATGTTTGGAAAGGGGAGCCAACATCACATAGGCGGAACCGAAGAACACGGGAATAGAGATGATGTAGCTGGCAATGCCAAGAGCTAGCACGTCATTCTTGGGGCCTAGTGTACGAACCATCCACTTGGCCAGTTCATCAATGGCCCCCGATTTTTCCAGATAGTAGGACAGGATCGTGCCAAAAGCCACCACCAATCCCAACGCCACCAGTGTGCCGCCAAAACCAGCGGACAATGCTGAAGCCAAATCCGTCAAGGGCATCTTTACCAGCAGGCCTGCCAAAATGGCTGATGCAAACAGGCCAATCACCGGATGCAGCTTAAATACCGCCAGCATGACAATCAAAGCGGCAATCGTCAGCACAAGGCTGATCAATATCCATGTAGAACTCATTGCTTCATTTCTCCTTCTCTTTTTTATTTTAACACAGCGCCTTCGTCGGCGGAAGATACCATTCTTTGATAACGAGCCAGCCAACCATTTTTCACCCAGCTCTCGCGGGGCTTCTGCGCCGCTCTGCGGCGGGCAAACTCCTCGTCGGTGACGCGAGCATTGATGGTGTACTTGTCCATGTCGATGTCAATGATGTCGCCGTCCCGCAGCAGGCCGATCTCGCCGCCAGCCGCTGCCTCGGGGGACACATGGCCGATGGACGCACCCCTGGATGCGCCGGAAAATCGGCCATCCGTGATAAGCGCCACGTCCTTGTCCAGCCCCATACCAGCCAAAGCCGAGGTGGGCACCAGCATTTCCCGCATGCCCGGGCCGCCCTTGGGGCCCTCATACAGGATCACCACGATGTCGCCCTTTTTGATCTCGCCGCCGAAGATGGCCTTCACCGCCGCCTCCTCGCCCTCGAACACGCGGGCGGTGCAGCTATGTACCCGCATCTCCGGTGCTACGGCGCTGCGCTTTACCACGCAGCCGTTGCGGGCGATGTTGCCGAACAGGAACGCCAGACCGCCGGTGGCGGAATAGGGCTTGCTCAGCGGACGGATGACCTCAGGGTCGCGGTTGTCCGCGTGGGCGATATTTTCCCCCACGGTATAGCTGGTGACGGTAGGCAGCTCCGTGTGCAGCAGCCCCGCGTCCGCCAGTTCCTTCATGACGGCGGACACGCCGCCGGCCTCGTCCAGTTCCTCCATGAAGTGTTCGCCCGCCGGTGCCAAATGGCACAGGTTGGGAGTTTTCTCGCTGATTTCATTGAACTGCTTCAGATCGATGGTCAGCCCCGCCTCGTGGGCGATGGCAGGGATGTGCAGGGACGTGTTGGTAGAGCAGCCCAGCGCCATATCCACGGTGATGGCATTATGAAACGCTTCTGCCGTCACGATGTCCCGGGGACAGATGTTCTTCTTCACCAGCTCCATGACCTTCACGCCGGAATGCTTGGCAAACTGGATGCGGGCAGAGACGGGAGCGGGGATACTGCCGTTGCCCGGCAGCGCCATGCCCAGCGCTTCGCACAGACAGTTCATGGAGTTAGCCGTGAACATGCCGGAGCAGGAGCCGCAGGAGGGGCAGGAGGACTGCTCACACTTCCGAAGGCCCGCATCGTCCAGCTTGCCCGCCTGATAGGCGCCCACGGCCTCGAACATCTGGGACAGGCTGGTCTTCTTTCCGCCGACATGACCCGCCAGCATGGGGCCTCCGGAGCATACCAGCGCAGGGATGTTCACGCGGATGGCTCCCATCAGCATACCGGGCACGATCTTGTCGCAGTTGGGGATCAGCACCGCACCGTCAAAGCAGTGAGCGGTCAGCAGCGTCTCCACCGAATCCGCGATAAGCTCCCTGGATGCCAAGGAGTAATGCATCCCCTTGTGACCCATGACGATGCCGTCGCACACGCCGATGGCAGGTACCACCACAGGCGTACCGCCAGCTGCATAGACACCGGCCTTCACCGCCTCCGCGATCTTGTCCAAATGAATATGCCCCGGGATGATGTCGCTCTGGGCGGACACCACCGCGATCAGCGGACGGGATAGCTCCTCCTCCGTCAAACCCAGCGCATACAGCAGAGATCTGTGAGGCGCTCGGTCAACGCCTTTCTTGATTTGATCACTTATCATTGTGATATTCACCTCTCGATGTATGTATACTTGTTTTCTTGTCGGACAAGTAGAGCATAGCCACTTTTCATTCTTTTGTCAACCACTTTCTGCTCTTTTCTGCAAAGTTCGTCGCCCTTGACAAAATTCACCTAACATACTTGTATGCTTTTCACACAAGTTCTGCTTGCTTTTTACGATGGTGCACCGTATACTGAAAGTGACAGAATATTGGGAGGATCACGCTATGATGAGAAAAGATCTGCCCCATCAGGTGGCGGACAGCTTATATAAGATGATCGCGGACACACAGGAGTTCCGCCCCGGCGACAAGCTGCCGGGAGAAAACATCCTGTCGGACAGGCTGGGTGTCAGCCGTTCCACCCTGCGGGAGGCTATCAAGGTGCTCTGTTCCCAGGGGGTGCTGGAGGTGTACCGCGGCAAGGGCACCTACGTATCCGAGAACATGGAGAGCTTCATCAGCTTCGGGCTGGACGAGCTGGACCTGAGCCGCAGCCGCGTGAAGGACCTGTTCGAGGCCCGCCTGCTGTTTGAGCCGCAGCTGGCGGCCATGGCCTGCCAGCGAGCCACTGACGAGGAGCTGGATGCCATCATGGAGGCAGGGCGGCTGGTGGAGGAGCAGATCCGGCTCCAGGCCGACCGTACCGCCGCCGATCAGGAATTCCACCAGCGCATTGCCGTGGCCTCCCACAACCGCTTCATGCTGCAGCTGCTGCCCATCATCCACAGTGCCGTGTCTGAAACCATCATGCTCAATGAGCATCAGGAGCTGCTGTCGGACATCACCCTGCGGGATCACGCCCTGCTGATGGAATTCCTCGCCAAGCGGGACGCCTCCGGCGCGGAGGCCGCCATGCGCATCCATCTGCGTGGTGCTATGAACGTACTGGCTTTGGCAAAGACAGTGCCACAAATATAATAATCGGCACCTGGCGCTTCGCCGTCAGGTGCCGATTATTATATTTGCTATTCAAAACCTATCTCTCGTAAAACAATTTCCTCCGCTGCGCTGCGGATGTTGTTCATCGCACCGACCCACGCCATTTGATCTTCTGCTTTCAGTTGCTCGGTGATGCCCTGCGCTTGTGCCATCTGCTTCACCAGCAGTTCCAGCATCTCCCGCGCTTGTCGGTCTACCTCGTTGAGGTGCTGTGTCAGCTCACCGGAGGTCAATAGATCGATGTACAAGACCCTCCGGTGCTCCTTGAGGTACTTGAGCCGCAGGCGGCCATAGCGTCCGAAGGACGCCTCTTCTTTTTTCGGTAAGGTAAAATTTGGCAGGTAAAAGCCCTCGTGGTTTGTGTAAGTGATTTCCATTGCGTGATACTCCTTTCGCACATTTTGGGATCGACCCTTATTCTGACCCTTTAGCGGGCCATCTTCTATAAAACAACTGGACTGACTGATACCATGTTTTATAGTTTCAGAACTGAATATCACATAATTTGATGTAATTTGTTCCTAAAAATTCTCTTTGTTAAATTCAAGTCCCGCCTCGCGCACCAACAGGAAAACCCTTGAAGCCGCAAGGCTTCGAGGGTTTTTTCTTTTCCTCGAAGCAGTTTTGGCCTTATTGGTCAACCGGCGGAAACCGTGCGCCGCAGACGCCAGATAGATGCCTGTCACGTCGGGCCCCTTGTGTCCCGGCAGGCGGGACACGGTGAAATGGGCGCCCCGAGTCTTTTCCTCCGTGCTATCATAGCGCCATGATTTCGCTAACCACACTTTTCTTTTCCATGAGGGAAACCTCGAAAAACGGCCCCAACTGCGGCAGGGAGAGCGCAGTTGGAGCCGTTTTTTATGCATTCAGCTTTTCTTCCTCGTCGTGGACGAACATAATGAGAAAACTGACGGTCAGCAGGCCGCAGGACAGCCAGATCGTCCCCACGCCCCAGTGGAGGGTGGCTATGCTGCCGATACCCGCGCCCAGCGCGAACAGCAGCACCACGCCGAAATACGTCAGCGCCTTGCGGAGTATTTCCTTATCCCTCGTATGGAAGTAGGCGCACAGCGCCTCCGTACCGCTGCGCATATTGCCGATACACATGGTGCTGGCGTAGGCGTGGCCCCGCACCTTGCGGAAGGTCTGCACCTGCATGGCGCACACGAAGGACACCACGGCGTTGGCGGTGGTGTTCAGCGTCTCCGGCAGGAAGCCCACTGCCGCCAGCAGCACGATCTCCGCCAGAATGATGAGCTGCCGCCAGTGTACCTTCTCCATCCGCTTGAAGTGCCGGTGGACGCACTCCGCGATGTAGATACCCAGCAGGAACGCCAGCACGGGGACTAAGTAGCGCAGCGCCTGTCCCCAGTCTCCCTCGAATAGATGCGTACTCAGCAGCACGATGTTGCCGGTCTGGGCGTTGGCGAACACCTTGCCCCGGCAGCAGTAGGTATAGGCGTCCTGCAATCCGCCGGATAGGATGATGAAAAAGGCCGTCAGCATGGAATCGGACATCTGCCCGTGATGCTTTTGCAGGAAAGTCATGTGCGATGCCGCCTCACTTTGCCACCGGCGCGTCCAGCCAGTAGATGACGTAGCACTCCTGCATCTCGCCCATATAGAAGAAGATGTTTTCGCCCATCTCGATGTGCTCGCCGAAGGTCAGATCGGGCACGAACAGCCGTCCGCTGGTGCGCTTGGGGCCCTTGATGGTAAAGCCCTCCGCCGTGGGATGCTGCCGCAGCTCATTGGCGGCTTCCTCCAGACCGGGGAAGTGCAGCGTCCGCTCCAGCTCCGCCAGCTGCGTCGCGCCGTTGATATAGACCAGGTGATTTTCGTCCTTGAACCAGTTGATACGCATGATACGTCCTCCTTGGTGGTGATGTGGGTAGTATTATAGCACAGTGTGCAAGGTTTGTCACCCTGTGTATGCCTGCTGCCGGTCGCGGCCCGTTCCCCGTGCCGGACGCGTATCATGCACACACTGCATGATATGCGTCTGCGGTGCTGGGGGTATCCGTACAGAGAAAAAACGTAAATTGTGCAGATTTATGTGCCGCCGCACTTGCCAAGCTCTCGCAAAAAGGCTACAATAACAAAATGAAAGAGATTCAACCCGTGTTGAATCTTGCACAATAATGTATCGAAAAAAACGCGCCGCACTGTCAAAGTAACCACCGTCACGAGGGATACAGCACGACAGAATAGTAAGAAAGGAGGATGCTTGTGATAGACATCAGTTATCGCATTTTTGATTTGGTGGCCAGCACCAACAGCCTGACAAAAACGGCGGAGATCGTACACCTGACACCATCTGCGGTGAGCCATTCTCTGCGAAAGCTGGAGGAACGGCTGGGAATGCAGTTGGTGGTCCGCAACCGCGATGGCCTGCGGCTGACCCAATACGGTCAGGAGCTGATCCCCCATGTCCGCTATGCGCTGAAGGCGGAGGAGCGGCTGCAGCAGGAGATCGTGCGGATCTGTGATATACGTACCGGTATCCTGAATGTGGGCGTATTCAGCAGCGTGGGCTGCAATTGGATGCCTGACATTATGCTGCGGATGCAGAAGGAGTATCCCCAGATCAAGATGTATATTCACCAGGGCAGCTATACCGGACTGGAGGCGGCTGTGGCAAATGGGGAGCTGGACGCGGCATTTGTATCGGTGCCTATCACTGGCAGCATTCCGGCGTACCCGCTGCTGCATGACAGACTGATGTGCATTACGCCGAAGTCCTTTGAAGCGGAAAACGGAGATTATATTACGCTGGAGGATCTGCGGAAGAACACGCTGATCCTGCCGCACGCGGAATCCGACTTTGACGCGCGGGCCTTCCTGTCCGCCAACAATATCGAGATGGAAAATCCGCACCAGCTGGCAGATGACGCGCTGATTATCGCCATGGTGGAAAGCGGACAGGGCATCAGCATTATGCCGGAGCTGGTGCTGGACTATCTGGGCGGAAATATCCGCGTGTTTCCTATCGAGGGCGCGCCGTTCCGCACCATCGGTATCGCAACACAGCGCAGCGAGTACGTGACCCCCGTGACGAAGATCTTTGTGCGGACGGTGCAGGATTATGTGGCGCAGCGATATCCCGAAGAGCTGCCCTACTTCCGTTGAGTGCAGCAGAAAACTGAAGAATCATAGAAAAAAGCGGACGCTGCTGAACAGCGTCCGCTTTTTTCGCGCCGGGAAAATGCAGAGAAAAAAGGGGGATGAGGCGGAAAAATCACAGGGAGATAATACCGATAGAGCTGAGCACCACGATGAGCGTGATGATGGGGCAGATGTAGCGGATGAGGAAGGTGAAGATACCCTTCCAGGTGAACTTGAACTTGCCGCCCTTTTCTACCTCCTCGATAACGGCAGCGGGCTTCCGGATCCAGCCAACGAAGATGCACAGAGCCAGGGCTGCCACAGTGGCGAAGCAGTTCTCGCACAGGTAGTCGATGGAGTCCAGAATGTCGGTATCCTTGCCCATCCAGCTCAGCAGGCGCACGCCGCTGAGGGAGCTGTAACCCAGAGAAACGGGGATGGCGATGATCAGGTTGGAGGCCAGCGCCAGCAGGGTGCCCTTCTTGTTGCTCCAGCCCCAGTGCTCGCAGGGGATGGCGGCGTTGGCAGCGGTCATACCGATCACGGAGCTGATAGCGGCAAAGAACACGGCAACGAAGAACAGGAAGCCGAAAATGGCGCCGCCGGGCATGCTCTCAAAGACGGCTTTCATGGTGATGAACAGCATACCTGCGCCGGTAGAGGGGGAATAGCCAAATGCGAAAGCGGCGGGAATGGTGGCCAGAGCGGCCAGCAGAGCGACGACCATGTCACCCAGAGGAACCAGCAGGGCATTCTTGGCCAGGTCACTGTCGTCAGGGGCATAGGAGCCATACATCAGGTTGGTACCGAAGCCGACGTTCAGGGAGAAGAACATCTGGGCCAGGGCGATGCCGAACACGGTGAGCCAGCCGCCGGAGCTCATAACATTCTCGGTGCTGGGCTGGAACAGGAACTCGATGCCCGCCTCGGCGCCGGGCAGGGTGCAGGCGCGGATGGCCACAACGATCAGCAGAACGACCAGCGCGGGGATCATCCACTTGCAGGCCTTCTCAATACCGCCGGCCATGTTCTTGCGGACGCAGAGATAGGCGAGAAGCAGGCCCACGAAGGTCCAGATCAGGGGCTCCACAGGGTTGGAGATGAACATGGAGAAGTATTCGGCGCTGTCCATGGTCCAGAAGGTGCCGGCGGGATTAAAGATCGCGATGCCGAATTCCACCATGTACTTGATGATCCAGCCGAACAGCAGGCAGTAGAAGCCCATAACGCCTACGCAGACGATGGCGTTCAGGATACCGACGAACTTCCATTTCCGGTTCAGCTCTGTCCAGGCTGCGATGGGGCCCTTGCGCATCTTGCGGCCAATCGCGTACTCGGACAGGGTCATGGGAATGCCCAGCAGCAGCGCCACCACGACGTAGATGATCAGGAAGTAGAAGCCGCCGCCGCGGCCCAGCTTGGAGGGGAAGCCCCAAACATTGCCCAGGCCGACAGCGCCGCCGATACAGGCCAGCATCATGCCGAGGTTGGAGCTGAATTTAGAGCGTTTGACTTTTTTTTCTTCCATTTTCTCTTGATCTCCTCTTCTATTTGATTTTGTAACACAGGGCTGACAGCCCAATTACAACAGGGGGAACTTCAGGAAAGCATGGTGTGTACCATTTCATAGACCAGCTCGCTCATTTTGGCGTGGCCCTCCTCGTCCAGATGGACGCCGTCCACCTTGCCGGGCTTGATGAACTGAGCCGCGTCGATGAACTCGACATCCAGCTGCTCGGCCACGGTGCGCAGACACTTGCCCAGCTGGCGGCTGTTGTCGATGCTGGTCTGATCCGTCACATCGTTTTCCTTGAAGGTCAGGCGATCCTCCGTGATCTCTACCGGAGAGATCAGCAGGATCTTCATCTTCTCGCCGGGACGGTCGACCCCCAGCTTTCGTGCCGTTTCCAGCATATACTGCACGGCGCGGGCGGTGGAGATGGGATTGCCGGCGGGAATATTGGACTGAAAATCGTTGGTGCCCAGCATAAAGACCAATACATCAATAGGAGCCGCGCTGCGGAGGACCGCGGGCATGGTCTTCAGACCGTTCAGCTCCGGATCAAAGGGATCGTCAAAGACAGTGGTGCGTCCGGTGAGACCTTCCTCGACCACGGTGTAGTCCTGATAGCCCAGCTTTTCCTGCAGGCGGGCCGGCCAGCGGATGCTCTCGTCATACCGCTCGCCGGTAATGGGAATATAGCCCCAGGTATTGGAATCGCCGAAACAGACAATGCGTTTTTTCATATGGGGGGTTCCTCCTTGTCCTGTTTTGTCAGATCGGCCTTCTGCCGACGCCGTCTTTTCAGACGGTAGACAGAACGCACAAAGCGCTTCGCTTGTATGCCGGTATCATAGCACACTCTGCACAGCTTTGCGTTGAAGAAAATTCAAGTGGGGTGTGAATTACTTGCGGAGACAGATGCGCCGCATAGTGCTACAATGCAGACAACCGACCATACCGGCATGACCGCCATGTGTCGGCGCGGCAGAAAACACCGCGGTAAGGAAAAGGAGGAGCATTTTATGATACAATACGCAAAACGCATGGGCGCCATGGCCTACACGGCCAACGTGGTCAGCAACTTATTTGGCGCGATGACAAACCCCAATATTATTTCTTTCGGCGGCGGCGCGCCGGCCAAGGAGGCCCTGCCTATCGACATCCTGCGCCAGCTGACGGATGAGGTCATCCGGAAGGACAAGCGCGGCGTGGAGGCTCTGCAGTACGGCCCTCTCAGCGGCACCAAGGACATGAAAGAGGTCATTGTCAACGAGCTGCTGCTCCCCAAGGGTGTGAAGTGTACCACTGACAATGTGATGGTGGTGGCCGGCGGCCTGGAGGGCATCAACCTGACCTGCCAGGTCTATATTGACCCGGGCGACGTGATTCTGGTAGAATCCCCCACCTTCGTACACTCCGTGGAGATTTTTGAGATGTTCGAGGCCAAGTGCATTGGCGTGGACATGGACGAGGACGGCATGAAGATGGACGATCTGGAGGCGAAGATCCAGAAGTACCATCCCAAAATGATTTACGTGATCCCCACCTTCCAGAATCCCAGCGGCCGGACTCTGAGCCTGGAACGCCGGAAGAAGGTGGCGGAGCTGTCCGCCAAGTACAATGTGCTGGTGCTGGAGGACGACCCCTACCGTGATATTCGATACAGCGGAGAGGACCTGCCTCCCATCAAGTGCTTCGACACCGTGGGCAACGTGGTGGTGGCCAACAGCTTCTCCAAAATCTTCTCCCCCGGCGTGCGCCTGGGCTATGTGATGGCGGAGCCGGAGACCATCCACTATCTGACGGAGGCCAAGTCCGCCACCAACTCCCATACCTCCATGCTGCCCCAGGTGCTGTGCGCCGAGTTCTTCAAGCGCGGCTACTATCCCGCACACCACGAGATGCTGTGCGACCTGTACCGCCAGCGTCGGGACGCCATGCTGGAGTGCATCGACAAGTATTTCCCCGAGGGCACCAAGCACAGCTTCCCCGACGGCGGCCTGTTCACCTGGGTGGAGCTGCCCGGTGACATTGACACCGCGGAGCTGCTGAAGGAGTCCAGCACCGATCCGGAAGTGGGCGTGGCCTTCGTGGCCGGCGCGGGCTTCTTCGTGGGCGGCAGCGGCGCGGGCCGCAACTGCATGCGCATGAGCTTCGGCAACAATTCTCCGGAGAAGATCCGCGAGGGCGTGATGAAGCTGGGCAAGCTGATCGAGAAGAAACTGGCTCAGCAGAGCAAGTAATCGAAAGGAGCAGCAGAAATGACGAAACGCAGAATGAAATCCATGGACGGCAACACCGCGGCGGCATACGCTTCCTATGCCTTTACCGACGTGGCCGCCATCTACCCCATTACCCCTTCCTCCGACATGGCCCAGCACATTGATGAGTGGGCCGCCACCGGCAAGAAGAATATCTTCGGCGAGACCGTGCAGGTGGTAGAGATGCAGTCCGAGGGCGGCGCTTCCGGCGCCGTTCACGGTTCCCTGCAGGCGGGCGCCCTCACCAGCACCTACACCTCCTCTCAGGGCCTGATGCTGATGATCCCCAATATGTTCAAGATCGCAGGCGAGCTGCTGCCCGGCGTGTTCCATGTGGCCTCCCGACTGGTGGCCTCCAACGGTCTGGGCATCTTCTGCGACCACAGCGATGTGATGACCATCCGTACCACCGGCTTTGCCATGCTGTCCTCTGCCAGCGTGCAGCAGGCCATGGACATGGCAGCCGTGGCACACCTGAGCGCCATCAAGGGCCGCGTGCCGTTCCTGCACTTCTTTGACGGCTTCCGCACCAGCCACGAGATCCAGAAGATCGAGGTGCTGGAGTATGACGAGCTGGCACAGCTGGTAGACAAGGACGCCATCAACGCCTTCCGCCGCAGCGCCATGAATCCCGATCATCCCAGCGTCCGCGGCACCGTGCAGAACGCCGATATCCACTTCCAGCAGCGCGAGGTCATCAATAAGTATTGGAAAGAACTGCCCGATGTGGTAGAATCCTACATGGGTGAGATCAACAAGCTCACCGGACGGGATTACCACCTGTTCAACTACTACGGCGCGCCGGATGCGGAGCGCATGATCGTGGCCATCGGCTCCATGACCCAGACCATCGAGGAAGTGGTGGACGCGCTGAACGCCAAGGGCGAGAAGGTCGGCCTGCTGACCGTGCATCTGTACCGCCCGTTCTCTCTGGAGCACTTCTTCAAATACATCCCCAAGACCGTGAAGGTCATTACCGCGCTGGACCGCGTCAAGGAGATCAATGCGCAGGCTGAGCCCCTGTACATGGATGTCAAGACCGCGTTCTACGGCAGAGAGCATCAGCCCGTGGTGGTGGGCGGCCGTATCGGCGTGGGCGGCAAGGACATTCGTCCGTACCACATCTATCAGGTGTTTGAGAACATGAAGGCCGCGTGTCCCAAGGATCATTTCACCGTGGGCATCATCGACGACATGTACGACAGCAATCTGCCTGCCGTGGATGAGATCGCCATCGACCATGCCGGCACCACCGCCTGCAAGTTCTGGGGCCTGGGCTCCGACGGCACCGTGGGTGCCAACAAGAGCGCCGTGAAGATCATCGGCGACAACACCGACAAGTATGCGCAGGCTTATTTCGCCTACGACTCCAAGAAGTCCGGCGGCGTCACCGTATCCCATCTGCGCTTTGGCGACACCCCCATCCGCTCCACCTATCTGATCGACAAGGCGGACTTCATCTCCTGCTCCCAGCAGTCCTATGTCAGCAAGTATGACGTTCTGGCCGGTCTGAAGGACGGCGGCACATTCCTGCTGAACACCATGTGGGACGATGCGGCGCTGGAGCACAACCTGCCCGCCGAGATGAAGCGCTATCTGGCGCAGCACCACATCCGGTTCTACACCATCGACGCTGTGGACATCGCCCGCAATCTGGGCCTGGGCAACCGCACCAATATGATCATGCAGTCCGCATTCTTCAAGCTGGCGGACATCATCCCCATTCAGGATGCCGTCAAGTATCTGAAGGATTCCATCGCCGTGACCTACGGCAAGAAGGGCGACGATGTGGTGGCCATGAACTGTGCCGCCGTGGATCAGGGCATCACCGGCCTTCACGAGGTGGCTGTGCCCGCGTCTTGGGCGGACGCTGTGGACGCGCCTGCGGCCGAGACCAGAGAGGTGCCTGACTACATCAGGAACTTCCTGGAGCCCGTGAACCGAATGGAGGGCGACAACATCCCCGTCAGCGGCCTGCTGCCCGTGCAGGACGGCGCGTATCCTACCGGCACCTCCGCTTACGAAAAGCGCGGCGTTGCCATCCGCGTGCCCCACTGGGACGCCGAGAAGTGCATCCAGTGCAACCAGTGCTCCTTTGTGTGCCCCCACGGCTGCATCCGTCCCATCCTGACCACACCGGAAGAGACTGCGGCGGCTCCCGAGGGCTATGTGACCAAGCCTGCCAACGGCGCCAAGGAGTATCAGTTCCGCATCGCCATTTCCCCCAACGACTGCACCGGCTGCGGCAACTGCGTCAACGTGTGCCCCGCCAAGGAGAAGGCTCTGGATATGCGCCTGCTGGAGCAGGAGCAGGACGAGGCCGCTCGCTGGGACTACGTGGCCGCTCTGCCCGAGAAGAAGAACCCCTTCAACAAGCTCACCGTCAAGGGCAGCCAGTTCGAAAAGCCCCTGTTCGAGTTCTCCGGCGCCTGCGCCGGCTGCGGCGAGACGCCCTACATCAAGCTGGTCACCCAGCTGTTCGGCGACCGCATGATGATCGCCAACTCCGCCGGCTGCGCCCACGTGTTCTCCGGCAGCGTGCCCTCCGCGCCTTACTGCAAGAATGAAAAGGGCCGCGGCCCCGCGTGGAACAGCTCCCTGTTTGAAGATACCGGCGAATTCGGCCTGGGCATGTTCCTGGGCACCCGTCAGGTGCAGAAGGAGATGGCCTCTCTGGCCAAGAAGATCCTGGAGCTCCACGCCAGCAGCGAGCTGGATGCGGCGCTGACGGACTGGCTGGACAACCAGATGGTGTCCGAGGGCACCCGCGAGCGCGCGGACCGCGTGATCGCCGCTCTGGAGCCCGTGAAGGAGAGCAGCGAACTGCTGACCGAGCTGTACGAGAACAAGGACTATCTGCCCAAGCGTTCCCAGTGGCTCATCGGCGGCGACGGCTGGTCTTACGACATCGGCTACGGCGGACTGGACCACGCTCTGGCGGCCGGCGAGAACATCAACGTTCTGGTGCTGGATACCGAGGTGTATTCCAATACCGGCGGACAGGCTTCCAAGGCGACCCCCACCGCGGCGATCGCCAAGTTTGCCGCCAGCGGCAAGCGTACCAAGAAGAAGGATCTGGGCCGCATCTTCATGACCTACGGCTACATCTACGTGGCGCAGGTGTGCATCGGCGCCGACAAGGCGCAGACGCTGAAGGCGCTGGCCGAGGCCGAGGCTTATCCCGGCCCCTCCATCGTCATCGCCTACTGCCCCTGCATCAACCACGGCATCAAGACCGGCATGGGTCTGAGCCAGATGGAAGCCAAGCACGCCGTGGACTGCGGCTACTGGGCGCTGTATCGCTACAATCCACAGCTGGTGGGTACCGGCGTGAATCCCTTCACGCTGGATTCCAAGGAGCCCACCATGTCCTTCCGCGAGTTCCTGATGAACGAGGTCCGCTACGCCTCCCTGCTGAAGGCGTTCCCCGATGAGGCGGAGGGCCTTCTGGAAAAGACCGAGAAGGACGCCATGGAGCGGCTGGCCTACTACAAGAAGCTGGCTGCCGAAAAGGAATAAAGAGCCAGGCAGCGTTGCGCCTGCGACAGACGGGCGCACCAACTCCGTGTTGGTGCGCCCGTTTCTGAGGTAAAACAATACGAGAAGGGAGCTTGACCATGGAAAAGGTCGATCTGACACAGCTGATAGGACTGCGGACGGAACCCCGCTATATGGAGTACAACTGGCGGGACATCGCACTGTACGCGCTGGCGGTGGGTGCCAAGGCGGAGGATCTGCAATACACCTATGAAAAGGTTCTGAAAGCGCTGCCCACCTACGGGACGATCCCCTACTGGGGCACGGTGAATGTAAAGCCGTATCAATGGATGCCGCTGCCCGCCTCCATGATCGCCAACGAACTGATCAAGCCCACCATTTCTTTTTTGAACATGGATCATGAGATCATCATGCACCGCCCCATCGATCCGATCAAGGGAACGTTTCAGTATCAGGATGTGATCACCGACGTGTACGATCGGGGCGAAGGCAAGGGCGCGGTGATCAAGACGCGGGTGGATGTGCGGGACGAGGCCGGCAATGCGGTCTGCACCAATTATTCCACCACATTTTTCCACGAGGCCGGCGGCTTTGGCGGGAAGCCCATGCCCAAGAGCCCCGTGGTCATTCCGGAGCGGAAGCCGGATGTGGAAGCAGACGACTATATCAGCCCCGTGCAGAATCTGCTGTACCGGCTGACGGGGGACACCAATCTGGTGCATGTAGATCCGGAATATGCGCAGAAGATGGGCTTTGAGTCCTCCTTTATGCAGGGCCTTTGTTCCTTCGGCTTTGCCTGCCGGATGGCGATAGCGGCCCTGATCCCCGGGGAGCCGGAGCGCATGACGCGCATGGCCGCCCAGATGAGCAGCGTGCTATATCCGGATACGCCGGTGCGGCTGGAGCTGTGGCATGCAGGTGAGAAGCAGGCATACTTCCGCCTGATGAATTTGAAAACAGGAAAACCCGTGCTGAACCGCGGCGTTTTTGAATGGAAATAGAGGATCGGAAGAGAAAGGAGCAAGACATGAATTTTGAACTGACAAAAGAGCAGGCTTTGCTGAAGAAGGCGGCACAGCAGTTTGCAGAAAATACACTGGAGCCTACCGCGGCGGAGCTGGATGAGACCCACGTTTTCCCCGTGGAGAACTTCAAGCAGATGGCACGTTACGGCTTCACCGGCATCGGTGTGCCCAAGGAGTACGGCGGTGTGGGCGGCGGCATGACCGAGGAGGTCATCGCGGTATCCGAGTTCGCCAAGAAGTGCATGGCCTCCGCAGCCACCCTGTCCATCCACCTCATCGCACCCCAGGCCATCGCCAAGTACGGCACCGAGGCCCAGAAGCAGAAGTACCTGCCCCGCCTGACCAAGGGCGGCGAGCTGGGCGCCTTTGCCCTGACGGAGCCCGGCGCCGGCAGCGACGCGGCCCGGGCCCAGACCACGGCCATTCTGGATACGGAGACCAATGAGTATGTGCTCAACGGCACCAAATGCTTCATCTCCGGCGGCAGCCGCGCCGGTGTGCTGGTGGTGTTCGCCCTGACGAACCCCGCTGCGGGGCTGAAGGGGATGTCCGCCATCATTGTGGAGGCCGGTACGCCCGGCTTCACGGTGGGCAAGGTAGAGAACAAGATGGGCCTGCGGGGCAGCGAGACCGCGGAACTGATCTTCGAGGATTGCCGCGTACCGGCGGAGAACCTGCTGGGGCAGGAGGGCAAGGGCTTCAAGATCGCCATGCAGGCGCTGGACGGCGCCCGCATCGGCGTGGGCGCCCAGAGCATCGGCCTTGCCGAGGGTGCGCTGGAGCTGACGGTGAAATATATGCACGAACGTGTCCAGTTCGGCAAGCCCATCGCCACGCTGCAGGGCCTGCAGTGGTATGTGGCGGATATGGCTACTAAGACTGAGGCGGCCAAGTGGCTGACCTACTACGCCGCGTATCTGGATGACAGCGGCAAGCCCTTCGGCAAGGAGGCGGCTATGTGCAAGCTCAACGCCTCTGAAAACGCGCGGTTCGTCACGAATCTGGCACTGCAGATCCACGGCGGCTACGGCTATATGCACGACTATCCTCTGGAGCGGATGTACCGCGATGCAAAGATCACGGAAATTTACGAAGGCACCAGCGAGATCCACAAGGTGGTCATTTCCCGCGCCGTGCTGGGCAAGTAATTGAGGAGGTAAAAGGTAAAATGAAAATCATCGTCACTGTGAAGCAGGT